>VMHT01144454.1_pt1 | contig 21573 bp, 11 predicted proteins | sample 4693611 | NCBI WGS metagenome assembly VMHT01 (sample SAMN12280063, study PRJNA550983) | marine metagenome | isolation source: seawater sampled from same location over 5 years 0.02-0.2 micron viral filtrate | place: USA: collected off the coast of southern California halfway between the port... ...
GCGCGACGCGGGACGCGCGACGACGACGCCGACGGCGCGAAATCCGCGACGGCGCGCGCGACGGCGCGCGAGCGCGCCGAAGCGACGCGCGAGCGCCGAGCGCGTCGCGGAGACGGGCGCGAAGAACGCGTACTTCGCGCGCGTCGACGCGACGGCGCTGGCGGAGGAGGAGGCGCGCGACGACGACGACGCGAAGACGACGCGACGAAGACGCGACGAAGACGACGCGACGGGCGACGCGGCGACGCTCCCGCCGGTGTTCGCGGCGGTGACGCGCGCGACGGTGACGGCGATGACGACGGCGAAGGCGCGGCGACGGGCGAGCGATCCCGCGGGCGCGGTGCGGAGGATCTTTGACGAACGACGCGCGAGACGGGCGGCGGCGACGATTCGGACGACGACGACGACGAACGCGGGACGAAGGACGAGCGAGCCGACGCCGGCGCGCGCGCGATTCGCACGCGCGTTGGATGGCGCTTTGGACGACGCTTTGGACGACGCGGACGCGAGCGGAGGGGCGAGCGCGCGGGATGGGGACGACGACGCGAGCGACGGGGCGTACGGGTTGTTGCTTCGCGCGGCGCGAGACGAACGCGCGGCGAGAGACGCGTCGTTGCCCGAGGAGTACTCGTTGCAGGAGGTGCGAGACGGCGGCGCGGCGTGCGAAGATTTGGTCGCGCTGTCCGTCGCGTTCGAGCGCGAGGACGCGCGCGTCGGGTCGCTCGCCGGCGGTTTGGGGGGCGCGGTGGCGCACGTCTTGCGAACCGCCTCGGGCGAAGCCGTCGGGTACACGTTGACGTACGAAAACCGCGCCCCGGAGTGGGACCGCGCGCGCGCCGTCGTTCTTCCTCCGCGACTCGCGCACGTGTTCATTCGTCGAGATCACCGCATGCGAGGACTCGGAACGGGTTTGGTGAATTGGTGGCGACGTCGATTCGCGCTGCGATGCGCTTTTTTCGCCGTCGATTCGCCCAACGACTCGATGACGCGAACGTTGCTTCGCGTCGAATGCGCGCCGGCCACGACGCGTTCGGGTCACGGCGCGTCTAGTGTACATTACATAGCTCCAGTCGCGGCGTCTTCGTGAGCCGAGAGGTTTCACGAGCGCGCGGCGCGCGTTGTAAATTTCTATTCCAGCCGGGCGGGACCTCGGTCCGCCGTCGCGGCGATGTACTTACCAGTCTTTCTGCAGCGGTCGACGTCGTACCCACCGACGAGTTTCGCGCGAATACGATCGGGTAGCTTGAGCGACGCCTCGACGTCAGCCTTCGTCGCCCCGCGGCCGAGCAAGCGTTCCATGTGCTCGCGGCGCACGCCGTTTTCGAGCACGTCGCGCGTCTCCACGCCGCTCTCGTGACTGTCCCATCGAACGCGCTCTTGAAGTTCTTCGTGCATCGCGCGCAAGACGGCCTGCGCCAACGCGAGCTGACCTTGCGTCTCGGTTATCTTGGATTTGAGGTCTTCGGCGTCGCAATCTTCCAAGTCGTCAAAGTACACGCCGCATTCGCGTACGTTGTACGATTCCCCGGTGACTTGGCTCGTGAGCGTCAAACCTTCGTGCAAGCGATCGATGAGATCGGCATCGACGACGCGACGCGTGAAACAGTCTTCGGGAATGACGCCGCACGATCCAACCTCGAGACCGCGACGTATTTCTTCTAGATGCGCGATTCGCAAGTGTAGCGCGGCGACGCGACGATCGCGTTCGGCGATCTTTCGCACCAAAGGTTCCGCCTCGCTTTGGAGCCCTCTGTATCGGCCGAACTCTTCCGCGAACTTCCCCTCCCCGCTCCACGCGAATTCGTACTTGGTCTTTCCCTTCTCGTACCCCTCGTCGCCCTCTTCTAATTTCCGCGGCGTCCACACCTCGGGATTCTTCCCGACGCTCGCCGCGCGCGTCCCGAGCGACCGCGCGCCTTCGGCCACGACTTCACACATCGCACTCGCGCACGCTTCCATCGCTGGATGTAACGGGTCGATCGTCAACGCTCCGTCCAACACTTCGCACGTCCCTCGACCGTCGTCATCTCTCGCGTTACCGAATCGAAGCTGCACCGCCGCGCCGCGTTCCGCCAACGTCCCGAGCTGTCGCTGCGCCACCTCTCGCGCGTCTACGATCTTCGTCAGCCTCGGTTCGATCGATCGCGTGAACCTCACGCCGTGAATTTCGATCAAGCACGTATCGCACGCGCGCGACACGCGCCCGTCGCCGTCCTCAACGCGCGTCAAGCGCGTCATGTGCCCGGTCGTCCCAGTCGTCGTCGCGCGCACGAGTTTCGAGCGTTTCGTGCGGTCGAAGCGGAACGCGATCGTCTTCGCTCGAACGGTGGCGTCGGCGGACGAGGTAAACATGACGCGCACGTCGTGCGCGACGTCGACGTCGGTCATCGCGCGATGGCGTGCGCGAGTGCGGACGGCGTCAGCGTTTCGGTTCGCGGTTCTTCGAGCGTTTCTCTTCGAGCGTTTTTATTCATTTGCTAATCTACGTATGTCTATCGTCGCGGCGCGCGAAAATCTCTATCACGACGTCGGCGGCGGTGGCGGGCGTGAGTCCACACGCCACGACGGGAACGACGATGATAGGCACGTCGTACAAGCGCCGAATCGCCGACGCGAGAGTCTCACTGAGCGCCGAATCGACGCTTAAATTATGATACAGTCGGCATGTGGACACATGCGACGCGGTCAGCTCGGCTTCGCCTAAATACAGTGCGATTCGTGCCAAGATGTGCCCGTTGGTGAGCTCATCACTTTTCAAGACGGCTCGTTTGACGCTGATTGAACACTGGAGGAATCGCCCTGGGCGGCGAACGCTCGTCGATTCCATCACGTCGCAAGCCGAGTCGCCTCGCACAGACTCGCGCACGAGCGTTTCCTCGCCATCGAACGATTCTTCGTCGCCGAGAGGTCCTGTGCCGACGAGCAACGTGGGAGCGATCTCACCGATGGCGTTCTTTGGAAGATCGGTGACGGTGAGGTACGTCGTCGTCGGGCGCCATAGAAATCTTCGTCCACTCTGCGCGACGACGCGTTCGAAGGACGCCGACATCACGTTCGCTGGATGCACGCCCTCTGCTTCGTAGTCTGCGTTGTACTTCGCACTAGTGTAGAACGTCACCGCCAGCGCTCGTTCACCAAGTGGCGCACCCGTGATGTCTGCGACAGCGACGGCGCTCGCCATCGCGCGGTCGAGTTGGGCAACTATTCCGGGCACCAAGTCTAACGTTGTCGGCTCCATACCGATTTGCCCGGCCACGTACGCCAGGCCGTTCACACGAATCGACTGACCGTACGGCCCGATGCACGCGGGAGCCCACGACGACAGTGACTGCACGTGTAGTGATTTTCGTTCGTTACCGCCGTCGAGGATGAACAAGCAATCAATCTGAACCTTGGCGTCGCCGGGCAAGCACGTGGCGACGCACGCGCGGGCGCTGGGCGCGACGGGCGGCATGTATCTAGAATACACGCCATTAACCGTTGCGAACTGGCTCATATCATCTAGATAAACGTGCGTCATGGCGACATTACGCCACGCCTCAGTCGCCCCGTCCTCGCCGAGTTTTTCGGCGACGAGAGCGCGCATCGTCTGAAAAATAGCCTCCGCACACGTTTCGTGCGTCTCGCTCGCTGGATCTGCGGCGCGCAAAGACACCGAAAGTATCGAACCCACTAAGCCTATCGTGTGATGCACACGGCAGGTCGTACCTGTGACTGCAACGCAACCTTCGGTTTCGGCCGTGAACTCCAACGTCGCGGACGCCGTCGCCGACGCTCTCACGCGAGGCGCGTCGTCTTCGACCCAAATCACCCTCCCGGGCGCGATTTCACCCCCCTTCTCTTTGAGCACGACGTCAAACGCGTCGATGACCAAGTGACCGCTCGGCGCGAATCGATCTTCGCTCGTCTTCACCGTCCTCGTCTCCGTAATCGCCAAACTCGCGCGAGCGAACATCGGACAATCCACCACGAGCGTCTCAAACTCCCCGCCTTCGCCCGCGCAGTGCGACCCGTACTCATCTTCAACCCTAATCAGCGTCTCCCTCGCGTCCGCGATGGACATCCCCAAGTGTTTCCCCGGATCCAATCCCATCGCCGCCACCTTGACCAGACGCGCGTCGACGCCCTCCGCCTCCACCCGCCGTAAAACCTCTCGCTGTTCCACGCGCCACAGCGGCGCCAACGACGTCAGCCCCAGGCTCGCGCACACCGCCTCCACCCGCAACCGCTGATAATCGCTCAGTATCGCCCCCGAGCACACGCTATTCACATCCGGTCGCTCGCGTTTCGCCGCCGCCAACGCCGCGCGCAAATCCTCCACCTCGTCCCCCTCCTCTCCGTCCCCGTACTCCAGCCCCAGCGCCTTCGACCGCCCCTCGATCCGTCGGCGGTACACGTCCAACCCCGCGCACGCCGCGAACGCCCCCACGCACTCGTGCGCGACCGTCTGAAAGCAGTGCGAGTCCAATTCGCGCGTCGCCGCGTCCCTCGGGCACAGGTTGACGAGGCACGCCACCGTCGCGTCCGCGCGCCTCGACGTCTCGATCGCCGCCAAAACGCCGTCCTTGCCGCCGGACACGAGCGCCGCGCACGCGTACCGCCGCTCGGGCATCGCGGCGCGCGACGCCGCGCGTCGACGCCGAGTGGCGTCGACGCCGCGCGACGTCGACGCCGCCTTATCCGCGCCGCACACGTCGACGCCGCGCGCGAGCGACGCGAACGCTGAACGCGCGTGCGACGCGCGCGCTTCCGATGGCGATGACGACCGCGCGAGGGGCGACGGCGACGCGCGCGCGCGCGAGGGCGACGACGATCGGCGAAAAGAAGAGGGATGGCGAGACGACGCGCGCGCGACGACGCGCGAGGACGCGCGCGAGCGCGGACGCGCGCGAGGAGCGCGAAAAAACGATGGGACGACGCGCGGCGATCGGCGTCGCGGCGATCGCGCTGTGCGGAGGAAAACGGAACGCGGCGCGGGCGGAGGAGGAGGCGGCGGCGACGGGGACGGCGACGGCGACGCCGCGGGGGACGGCGAACGCGCTGGACGCGTACGAGATGGCGACCAGGAGCGGTGGGAACTCGAACGCGGCGAAAGCGATCGTGAATAAGGGCGAGAAGAAGAGCAAGGTGAAGATTGAGGCGAAGGAGGCGTCGAGCGGGCCGCCGGGGGCGCTGCTCGGAGCGATTCCCGTCGTGCTCGGTCTCGGCGGATTCGCCGCGTTCAAATCGTTGAGCGGTGGGTCGTCGGCGGATGACGACGATGACGACGAGCCGATTCGTGCGCCGCCGAAGAAGCCGTCGTTGCCGAAATTTGAGGCGCCGAAGGTTGTGCCGCCGAAGTTTGACGCGCCCGAGATTGACGCGCCCAAATTTGAAGTTCCCAAGTTTGAGATGCCGAAGATTCCGGGCGTCGGCGGCAGTGGTTTGCCACCGGATGCGCCTCGCGCGGGCTTCCCATCGCGCGCGGATTCTTTCGCTGAGGAGGAGGAAGAACAAGAGGAAGAAGAGGAAGCCGTCGAAGACGAAGACAGAGAGGCGCGCAAAGCGCGCCGCGCAGCTGAACGAGCCGAGCGCGAAGCCGAGCGCGCCGCGCGGGATGCTGAGCGTGAAGCAGCTGAGGCGCAACGCGCCGCTGAGCGTGAAGCCGCAGAAGCTGAACGAGCTCAGGCGAAGGAAGCCAAGGCGCGGGAGGCGGAACGCATCGAGCGCGATCGCAGCGCCGAAGAGAGAGACGCGGCTGAACGTAAGAAACGCGAAAAGCAGCTCATCGAACAGGAGCGCGAGCGTATCAAGGCCGAAAAGCGAGTCCGTGCGGAACAACAGCGCGCGGCCCGCGATGCGGAAAAGGCTGAGCGCCAAGCGGAAAGGGATGCGCGCGAAGCGGAGCGACAGGCTGAAAAGGAAGCTCGAGCCGCCGAGCGAGCGGATCGCAAGGCCGCGAACGCTCTCCTCAAGTCCAAGCCAAAGTCAGCGCCGGAACCCAAGGAAGCCAAGGAAGAGAAATCGTTCACGCAACTCTTTGCGAAAAAGAACGTCGAAGACAGCGAACCACCGGCCAAAACGCAAGTCATGAAAAAGGCGAAGCCCGAGCCGATTGCGCGAACTCAAGTCATGTCCAAGAGTGGGAAATCGTCTGGCGTGGCCGAATTGCCATCCAAATTCCCGAGCGTTGAGGATTTGGAAGGTTTAAGCAAGGAAGAAAAGCTTGCGATCGCCGATGAGGCCGACGCCTTCGCCGAACGCTTGGTTCGTAAGGCTGAAGCTGCGGAGAAATTCGCCAACGGTCCGGTCGTCGGCGTCCTCTTCTTCTTGAAGTCTGGCGCCATCAAGTCCGCTGAGCGTGCCGCCGAGGTCGCAGAGCTCGCCGAAGCGACCGCCGCGCAAGTTCGATCGGCGGCGGAGCGCGGCGATGGCATCTCTGGCGCCGTTATCGGCGCCATCGCCGCGACCGTTCTCGTCGGCGGTGGCGCCGCGTTGTTGGGCGGCTCGTTGTTGGGCGGCGATAACGCACCCTCCTCCGGACCCAAGGCTGTGGCCATCAAGAAAGCTGCGGCTCCCAAGGCATCGGCACCTATGTTCGCCGCGCCGCCTCAAGAGGCGCCCAAGCTTCGCGATTTGGAAGCTCTCGAAGCCATCGAGAAACTGAACAACGGCGAAGGCGACGCGTTGGACCTGTACGAGCAGATGCGCCGCTAATACACATTATCTGTCGACCGCGACTGCGAGCAAAGGCGTACATATTCGTTCGATTTTGATACAAGACTATAACATTTCATTTTTTTTGCGGCCGTTTCGGTGAACGCGACGCTTTCGCGTCCTCCTTTTGCGCCAACTCCGCTCTTTTATCCACCGCGAAAGCCGCCATGATGGAATCTCCTAGGCCGTCCTCGAGTAAGAACTCGGTCAAATCAATACCACCGCTATCATCTAAATCGAACACACACCAGATACTTTCGACCATGCTGCGAACGTCTTGGATGTGCGCGACGTCGTCCTTGATGCCGAATGTTTTTATGAGCGCTCGCACGACTTCATCCTTCTCCAAAGTCCCCGAATCGTCCTCGTCCCAAAATTTAAACCACGCCCGTTTATCTGTGACGTGTGGTACATGTTTATACTCTCGCAACCTGGGCGGGTATTTCTTGGACACGAACTCCAACAAACCGTCGGCGCCGACTAACTGCGCCTTGCCCAGCGCGCCCGAACTCTCGGGGTCCCACCGCGCCCACAAGCTCCCTAAATCCTTGTCGATCTTCCTCCAATCCACCGGAATCTGTGCTCTTATCACCGTCAACACCTGTTCTTTGTCCAATTTCCCGTTCCCATCGACGTCGCAAAGCCTAAACCACTCGTTCGCGTCCTCCGTCGGAAAGGGCACGCCCCGCGCGCTCGCGAACGCCGTCCGACATATCGGACACACCGATCCGATGTGTTCGCACACCGCTCGCGCGCACCGCTCGTGTAAAAAATGTTTACACGTGCGCGCGCCGCTTTCGTCCACGAACACCGCCGTGCGTTCCTTGCACAGCGGTTCGAAGCACGCGCCGCACTCTTGATGATCCTCGCTCACGTGCAGTCCCCCCCGCGCGCTCCCTTCGTCGTCGCTCGTCCCGCACCACACGTCATCCGTCGACCGTCGCGATCGACGCCGTTCGTTCTCGCGCTCCAACACCGCCGTCGTCGCGTCGGCGTTCTTGCGATGCAAGTAATCGTTCGGAGGTTCGTACACCCCCGGGATCGCCGGCGCGAAGTGCTGCGCGATCTGCCGCTTGTTGCTGTTCGCCGTGTGCGTGGGCAGGCGCAGCGCGGCGCCCATGCGCGCGTCGCGTCGCGTCGCGTCGCGTCGCGTCGCGTCGCGGTGTGGCGCCGTCGATCCTCCGTCCCATCCATTCCACCATCCGACGCGCGTCGCGTCGCGTCGTCGCCGCACTTCGCGACGCCGCACTTCGCGACGCGTCGCCCGCGATCGCCGCGTCGACGATCGATCGCGCGCGAAGCGCCCGAGCGAGCGAGGCGGCACCGCGCGCCGAGGCGACGCCGCGCGCGCGCGCGGGACGATGAGTCTTCGCCCGGGGTCCAAGGCGAGCGAACGGAAGAAGGGCTTCAAGAAAGCCATCGACGCCGATGAGGCGCGACGGAAGCGCGAAGGTGCGCGGGGTGACGCGCGCGAGCGATGACGCGCGCGGACGGGCGCGGAGACGGCGCGCGGGCGCGAAGCGAGGGAGATTAAGTCGCGGTGGGATGATCTGGCGGCTCGAAAACGGTGGACGCGCGCGCGCGCGGCGCGCGCGCGAGGCGACGGCGACGCGGAGACGACGAAGGACTGACGATGCACGCGCGCGCGCGGTGGTCGGCGAACGCAGATAACATGATTCAGATTCGTAAGGATAAGCGCGAGGAGGCGATGATGAAGAAGCGAAGGTGCGCGCGAGACGACGACGCGCGCGAGGCGGAAAACGCGAACGCGCGGTGATTCATCGGACGGTGACTGACGAAGTGGGTTTATGACGACGCAGGGACGGTGCGACTGGAAGCGTGGCGTCGGATTCGACGGCGATGACGGGTTCGCCGGGCGGGGGATCGGTGCAGAGCAAGCTCGCGCAGTTGCCGCAAATGCTTGAAGCGCTGAAGAACCCGGATCCGAACGTGCAACTCGAGGCAACGATTGCGTTTCGTAAACTTCTTTCCATCGAGCGATCGCCGCCGATCGATCAGGTGATTGAGACCGGCGCGACGCCGTTTTTCGTCGAGTTTTTAAAGCGTACCGATGTTCCAAAGTTGCAGTTTGAAGCCGCGTGGGCGCTGACGAACATCGCCTCTGGTACGAGCGAGCACACGGCGATCGTGATCGATCATGGGGCTGTGCCCATCTTTGTCGCGCTGTTGGGTTCAGACAACCCCGACGTGCGCGAGCAAGCGGTTTGGGCGCTCGGGAACATCGCGGGCGACAGTCCGCGGTGCCGCGACTTGGTGTTGCACGCCAACGCGTTGCATCCGCTCCTCGCGCAACTCAACGCCGAAGCGAAGATCCAGATGCTTCGTAACGCGACGTGGACTTTGTCGAACTTTTGCCGCGGTAAACCTCAGCCTGACTTTAGCGCGTTGCGAGCGGCGCTTCCGGCGCTCGCTCGCTTGGTGCACTCGAACGACGAGGAGGTGCTCACTGATGCGTGCTGGGCGCTCTCGTACCTTAGCGACGGTACGAACGACAAAATCCAGGCCGTTATCGAGGCTGGAGTGTGCCGACGTCTCGTGGAGCTCTTGGCGAGCAACCATCCGAGCGTGTTGATTCCGGCGCTTCGAACGGTTGGTAACATCGTGACCGGCGACGACTATCAGACTCAAATCATCATCAACTGCCACGCTCTGAAGGCGTTGCTCGGATTATTGGCGGGAGACTACAAGAAGAGCATTAAAAAGGAAGCGTGCTGGACGATCTCGAACATCACCGCCGGTAACAAGGACCAAATCCAAAGCATCATTGACGAGCAAATGGTGCCGCCGTTGGTCGAGTTGCTCGCCAACGCCGAATTCGATATTAAGAAGGAGGCGGCCTGGGCGATTTCTAACGCCACGAGCGGTGGTACGCATCAACAGATCAAGTATCTCGTCAGCCAAGGGTGCATCAAGCCGCTGTGTGATCTCATCAACTGCAGCGACGCGCGCATCGTCACCGTCGCGCTCGAGGGGTTGGAGAACATTTTAAAAGTCGGCGAGGCTGATCGCGGCGACAACATGGAAGCCCCGAACGTTTTCGCGCAATACATCGACGAAGCCGAGGGGTTGGAGAAGATCGAATCGTTACAGAATCACACCAACGACGACATTTACCAAAAGGCGATGCGTCTTTTGGAGACGTATTTCGGTTTAGAGGACGACGACGCGCAAAACCTCATGCCCGAGGTCCAGGGCGACCAGTTCGCCTTCGGCGCCGGCGCGCCCACGGGCGGGTTCAACTTTTAGACTTTTTTCGCGCGATGGATGAAACGACGACGACGACGACGACGACGACGACGACGATCACTAGCTCTTGAAATCAACGCAAATATTCACCCGCGTCGCCGCGCCACCTGGAGTTTCATAACGTCACCCAACAGCCGCGCTCGCGTCGCCACACGCGCGCGCGCCATGCGCCCGATCGCGCGATCGCGCGCCCGCGCGCGCGAAACACTTCGCGGCGCGTGGTTCCGGCTCGCGATCTGCGCCGCCTGCGCCCTCGCGCGCGCGAAATCCGCGCGAGGGCACGACGATGACGCATCGGGACGCGGCGCGCCCGCGTGGGTGTTGACGACGCTCACCGACGTTCGAGCGCGCGCGAGCGTCGACGGTGGCTACGCGCCCGAGGTGACGTTCACGCTCGATGCGTTCGGGACGTCGCACGACGTGCGCGTGGCGGTGAACGAGGAATTGACGTCGGGAGGGTGCGCGGCGAAACGGCGACTGGGCGCGAGCGACGCCGACTCGAGACGCCGACGCGAGGAGGGTCGGAGAAAACGCGAGGGAGGGCGGCGCGCGCGCGAGCTTTCGTCGGAGACGTCGAGCGCGCGCGCGCACGTGGAGACGATCGGGGAGAGCGATTTCGAGGTGATACCGATGGGGGCGTTCGGCGCGCGCGGCGCGGCGCGATGCCAGTATTTGGGCGCGACGACGAACGCGACGGTGAGAACCGCGGCGGCGTGCGCGCTGTGCGATGGGTTCGTCAAAGGGCAGATACGCTCGCGAAATGTGACGATCGCGTTCGAACAGGCGAGCGAGGCGGCGGCGGCGGCGTACTTGGCTTCGCGGACGATGCCGAGCGGGCGACACGCGCTCGAATACGTCGTGCTCAACGTGAGCACCGTGCACGCGCACGAGGGGGGTAAGATTGACGAACCACGCATTATGGGGCCGGAAAGGCTCACGTACTTGGACGTTAATGGAAACGCGATGAGCATCGAGGAGGTTGAGCGGCAGGCGAAGGAGGCAAAGGAACCGGAAGACGCTGACCGCCGCCGAAAGCTTTTGCAAAGCTCGCAGCGATACATCGAACTCGTCGTCGTCAACGACTACGCGCGGTGTCAAATGTTTAACGGTGACGCGGATGCGTTAGAGGCGGACACGCTTTACGTCGTGAATGTCGTAAATTCGCTGTACGAAAACGCATTCTCGCCGCCGATCAAAATAATCCTGAAGGACGTCGTATCGTTCACGGGTGGAGATCCGTACGAGCTCACGTGGCTTTCTGGCTCCGAGGAGGCCGCGGAAGAAATAATTGACGACATTAACGCGTGGCGGCGGGCGAATATAGGCTCCATCGCGGCGCACGACATGATGCACTTGTTCTCAGGGCTCGATTTCTATGGCGTCGGCGACGAACCTGGTGAGAGTTCGCCTCACGTTATTGGCTTAGCGTCGCAGTACGCCTCCTTAGGGTCCAGCGGCGCTTGCGTGCAGTCAAAATACTGCTCACAACTGCCCCCGGGAGCGTCGCCGGGTAGCGCTATGCTCACCGAGGGGCGCTGTTACGTTATATCTGGGCTGTACTACTGCTGCTTCACCGCTGTGCAAGTCGCGGCGATCTCGATGGTTTGGAAAGCCAGCTCGCAACGAGACGCCATCACCGTCGCGCACGAAATCGGTCACCAACTCGGCTTCTCGCACGACAATGTTGATGGCGATTCGTGTCCGAAGTACGGCCAGATCATGGCAGCACACGCTAACTGGGAACTCGAGGTCGATTGGAGCACGTGCTCGAAGACGGAATACGCTGCAAAAATCGGCGATATTTATCACGAATGTTTACTCGAGACGGAAACCGCGAGCACGTCGGTGTGCGGAAACGGGATCGTCGAGCCTGGGGAGCAGTGCGATTGTCCGGACAAAAACTGCACGTGTTACGATCACTGCTGCAATGCAGAGACGTGTCAGCTTTTGACGAACGCCACGTGTTCCGCGGTTGATGGTTGCTGCGACGCTTCGACGTGCACGGTTGCCGCGTCGGGCACGGTTTGTCGCGCGTCGCTCGGCTCGTGCGACACCGCGGAAACGTGTGATGGAACATCGAAATCGTGTCCTGTGGACACGATCACGGCTTATGGAACCGCCTGCACGGACGCGAACGGTGATGTAGGCGCTTGTTGGGCAAACGAGTGCCGCAATCGAGATTGGAAGTGTCAGGATTTAAGTGCGAACACGTACGGCGGCGTGCGAACGTCCACCGCGCGATGTCCGGCAACAGCGTACGCGCCCGCGCAAATCGCGGGCTCGTCGACCGCGTGCTCGAGAAACTCTCAACCGTGGTATTGCTTCTCGGACGCCACGTCATGCGTCGCTGGCTTGTACGCTGGCTTTACTACGATACACGCGCCGCTCGGCTTTCCCTGCGGCGCCGCGACTGCGGGAGTGCACGCGAACGTGTGCGATGGTTTGGGTTCGTGTGTGGCGCTGTCGTCGGTGATGCCGACGTACACTTCACCTTTGCCGACGTTGTCGCAACAACGCGAGCGAGACTGCGCCGCCTATCCAACGCCGACGGGGTACGTGCATCCCGTCGTCACGCCGCCTTCCTCGACGCCTGTTCCGTCGTCGACGCCGCCGACGACGCCGCCGTCGACGCCGTCGAGCGCGCCGATTCGAACTATTTCAACGCTGCTGTATATGTTGACGCTGACGCTCTGCCTGTCGCTCTCTTAGAATGCTCTAGAATCGTAATGTAATTTACAAACTTTCGCGCGAACGAGACGCTACGCCCTCTTGACGCTCACGCTGAGCGCGTCCTTTTTCGGCCCGCCCTCTTCGCCCTTCCACACCTGCTCATACTCAAACATCGCCTCCAACAAATGCGTGTCGTACCGACCCGCGCTCGAATCGACGTACTCTAAATACCCCGGCGCGCCCGGATACACGACGTTATCCGCGACGACGATCGTCCCCGGACGAACCACGCCCGCGTCTTCGTACAACTTCAAATCCGGCAAATACCGCTCCTTCGCGTGATCGAGAAACAACACATCCGCGCCCTCCGTCGTCCCGACCCCCTTCACGCTCTCCACGAACGCGCGCGCGTCCCCCACCGCCTCCGATCCCGCCGCCGTCAGCACTCGCACCCGATCGTCCAGCCCCGCGTACGCGAGCGCCCATCGCGCCACCTCCGCGTGTCGCGCCTCGTACTCGACGCACAGCATCCTCGCCCTCGCGCTCTTAAACCGCATCGCCGTCGCGATCGCGCTGTACCCCAAAAACGTCCCGATCTCCACGCAGCACTCCAGCTTCGGCGCGCGATCGAGCTCGCGTCCCAGCAGCGCCGCCTTCGCCCGTCCCAGCGCGTACGTCGGGTACCGCGCGAAGAACGCGTCGTACGCCTCGAGGATCGACGCCCCGTCGCCGCGCGTCGCGCGCCGCTCCAGGTACGGAATCACGTCCCGAGGTTCGCGATACGGCCACCGCGCGTAAAACGTCGCCGCGTCGTCGTCGTCGTCGTCGTCGCGCGCGTCCGCGTCGCGTCGCGTCGTGGACGTGAGCGCGAGCGTCAGCGTCGTCATCATCGCCGCGCGTCGATTCGTCGTCGCCGGCGTTCGAGTCGTCGCGCGCGGGACGCGCGCGGACGCGCGCACCGCCGGCGTCGCGCGCATCGCGGGCGGCGCGCGTCGCGATGCGTCGCGACGCGTCGTCGCGTCGTCGTCGGCGGCGGTGTCGCCCGCACGCCCGGGTGTTTCGGTCACGCCCGGGTGTTTCGACCGGTCGGTCGCCGCGTTCCAGCGTGGCGACGGCCGACCGCGCGAGACCGCGACGCGCGCGCGCGACGCGCCGAGGCGCGCGCGACGCGAGCGACGGGCGCCGCGATCGATAGCGCGCGGACGGCGTCTCGACCGCGTCGCGCGACGCGACGACGTCGAGCGACGACGATGATGAAGACGATCGAGACGACGAAGATGCATCGGCGATCGGCGCGCGGCGTCGAACGACGGCGCGGGACGACGACGCGCGCGGAAGGACGCGCGGGACGACGACGGCGCGACGATGCGTCGAACGAACGTCGTCGTCGCGGGCTCGGGGCGATGCGCGCGCGGGACGAAGGACGGAGGGACGAAGCGCGCGGGGACCGGGACGGCGAGCGGCTTCGGGAGAGCGGCGCGGTCGCGTTGGCGATCGCGTTCGGGTTGGGATTCGCGAGCCCGAGCGCGAGGGCGGTGTGGCCGTTTCGGACGGTGCGAGCGACGACGTCGGAGGTGTCGGAGAGCGAACATCGGTCGGTGGTGGAGATGTTCGCCGAGGCGTTCGAGGAAGCCGAAGCGGCGGTCGAAGCCGAAGTCGTCGAAGTCGTCGAAGACGTCGTCGCGAAGCGAGACGGCGCGGCGGTCGGGGCGGTTCTGGTTCCGGCCGCGTGCGTCGTCGCCGTCGCGGCGCTCGCGTGCGTGACGTATGCACAGCGGTACGCGTTAATGTTGTGGGCGACGAAGGCGTTGGATCAGTGGGAGGCGAACGATCCAAACTTTCCGAGCAAGCAGCTGCGATGGCAACAACTCTTGGACGAGGAGGTGAGCAAGAGGGAGGCTTTGAACGAGGAATGGCTCGAGCGATTACAGGCGGAAAAGGCGAAAACCAAAGCGAACGCGGATGAGATGCAACAGCGCATCGAAGAAGAACGCGCGCTCGCGCTGGACATGCGCGCGAACGCGACGGCTCTGGAAACCGAGTTCAGAGCGCTCATCGACGAACAACGCGCCGCCTCTGGGGCGCGCGAAGAAGAGTTACACGGACGCATCGTCGAGGAAGAGGCCAAGTTCGCGAGTCTTTCCGCGGAGGCTGGATCTCTCCGCGAGCAAATCAGTTCGCTCGAAGCGCAGTTGACGAGGAAGTCGGATTCATCAAACGACTTGAAAGAAGAGCTACGCTCGGCGCGACGGGCTGAAGAAGTCGTCAAATCCGAACTCGCCGGCGTGTGTGCGGCGAAGGATGCGCTCGCGCGACAGCTCGACGAAGTGCGTACGAATCTCACGTGGGAAACTTCGAAGGCGAGCGAGCTCGAGGAACAGCTCAGCGCGCTCAAGTCTGAGCTCGCCAGCGCTCGCGACGCGAGGGTCGAACTTGAGCGAGAGCTCGAAGGCGCCCGCGCTAACCTCGCCGTGGAGTCGTCGAACGAGCACGAGCTCGAAGAACAGCTCAGTGCGCTCAAGTCTGAGCTCGCCAGCGCGCGCGACGCGAGGGTCGAACTTGAGCGAGAGCTCGACGCCATGCGCGACGGATTTGAAGCACAACTCGAGGCGCAGAAAGGCGCTGGCGCCGATATGAAACTCGAAACAGAGCGTCTCGAGGAACTGATCGCGAAATTGAAGAACGAAATCGAGGCGAACAGTGTGCTTCGCGAGCGAATGCAAACCGAAAAGCAAGCGGAAGACTCCTACGTGACGGCCCTCAACGAGGAGATTGAGGCTTTGCGCTTGGAGTTGCACGCGGCGCAAGCGCGCGCGGCGCAAGCGCTCGGGCAGTACGCTGAACTTGATTCTGCGCTACCAAAGATCATCGACGCAGTCGACCGCTTGCGCAGTCTTACGAGCATGGTAAACGAAGATAGCCCGATCGTAGAGCACACGTTCAGCGTCGCCGACGTACCACCACCGCAGCCGAACGAGTTCCTCGTCATCGTCGGTTCATGGAATGACTGGGATCTCGCCACGGGCGTCGCGATGTCGTACGACCCCGATGGCAGCTGGAAAGCGCTTGTTGAGCTTCAGTCTGACATCGTGTACGAGTATAAGGTTTGTGTTTGTTCGGGGTCCGATGAAGAGCGCGTGCCCCAGGCCTGGCAATCCGGCGCAAACTCGGCGTTTGCGATCGCCTCCTCGTTGATCAACGAACAAGGTTTAGCGCCTAAGGCGACGGTGATGAGTCACTGGGTCGCAGATCCTGCGAACGCGCCAATTATGATGTTCGGTCCCGACGGCGAAAAGTTCACGTTGAGCTCCACTCAACTCATGACCGATCTTCCTGCTAACTTAATCACGGACACGCTCGAGGATCTGTCGCACGTCATCTCCGAGGTGACGAGGGGAATCGACAACGACATCCTCAATACCAAGCAGCACGCGGCGACGGCTTCGCGTTAAACGAGTACTACTGTCACATGTAATCATACTTCAAGCACGCTATGAATATCGTCTATAGGCCGATCCAGTACGATCGCCCATTCGGGTTGTGTATGTGCCCTTGAACCGGTTTCGCAATCGTCCATTCGTACCACATTTTGTGCGCGTCGACGCGGCGCCAAATATAAAATTCAATCTTCGTCGGCGAAGCGCCGCGTCTATCGATGTACACTGGCGTTTGAATGGGAAAGAACATTGGAAACCACGAAAACATGAGCTCGCCCGTCGGACCTAAAGTGTGGTTATGAGGATGGATGCTACAGCGCACGCATCCGGCAGGTCCGTCGTACAGCGTCGCGTCAAAGTACGCGGCGAAACCGTGAAGCGTGCTCGAGGCTGATCCAAGTTCTTCACTCGACCACTCGACGCGCGCGTAACGCTCGTTGTCGATTCGCGCGGCGTTGTTCGGGTGCTCGAACTCCCACACGCTCTTCGGTTCCGCGATGTGATGCACTCTGTGAAACTTGACCACGTACGGTGTTTCGATGGATTTCAAATCCTTGTACGAGACGACGGCGTCGTGCAATTTTGCCGCAGCGATGGGCGCGACGAAAGATTCGTACGACTGCGGCACGCTCACGCCCGTTGGTTTGAGAAATCGCTGCGCGCCGTCCAAACACTCTGGGCTCAACTCGTTGTCTCCGAAACTCCCGAGCAATTCGCTCACCAAAACGTCGACTCGAACATCCGCGCCGCACGTGCGCATATCTCCCGGGAAAATTTGTACTCTATCACCCCAACCCTCTTTCGCGACGAGGTGCTGCAGCGTGACGACCGCGTTTGGATTCTTCTCCACGGCGTACACTTTGATGTTCCTATTGGCGCGTTCGGACGCACGCAATGACGCGCGAACCAGCGGTCCGCGACCTGCGCCGACGACCATCACAGAGCCCTCGTCGCCCTCTGGCACGAGATCAAGAAGCGCGCACCGCACGGCTTCTTCGTATTGAATATACTTGCTCGCATCCTTTTCGAACGTTTCGTACGTCACGCTCTCCAGATTATCCATCAACGGCTGCAAGGGCGCTTGTAAATAATCCCTGTAAGGCGCTTCCGCCAACGCCTGTTCGCTCGCGGGCTCGACGCCGCGAAAGAGGTAGACGAGATACTCCCAATACAGCCGCATTGGATGCGCAGAGTCGACGTCCACGCGCCCTTCGTCCCCGGCCACATCTCCGGGCGCGATGGTCTCGCGCGCGCACCCATCGGGCGCGCCGTTCCAGTCCGTCAACATGATTTGAATATTCCTGCGAAACATGTCGCGAACCATCGCTTGCGCCTCCTTCGGCAGCACCGGAAACCCCCGCGCGTTCTTCACGAACGCTCGAACGCTCAGCGCACACGCGCCCACGCGCTCACCGATCCATCTTTCCCACCATTCGCGTCCGATCGGCGCCGCCACGACGTGAAGCAACGCGTACACATTCGACCTTCTTCCGCACGCCTCGTCCGTCGTTCGCCATCGCGCGTGCGCGTCCTCGTCCGTCGCCGCGTCCCCGCTCGCCCCGAGCACCCTCACCCACACCTTCGTGTGCGTCAGCGCATCAATATTCATCAAAATCACCCGCGCCACGCGCACGTCCCCCCCTTCGCCCTCGTTCGACGTCGCATCGACGATCGCCGCGTGCGCGCCGACGTGTCCCGCCCACCGAAGCTCGCGCGCGAGCGCCCTCTCGTTCCCATTCATTCGCAACTCCCGAAGCGCCGCCGCGGACGTTCGCATCACGACGCGCGTGGACCACTCCTGCGAGTTCAACTCTTCGTCCGAGCGCGCGAACGGCGTTCGAGGGTACGTCTCCGACGCGCACTCGTCGTCGATCGTCGCGAATTCATCGCGCGCGGTGACTGGAATCGACACGAAATCGAACCCTCCGCGCGTCGCCGCGTCCACGCTCGTCCCGACGCGCGCGCGCGCGTCCGCGGTGCGCTCGCATCCGACGAATCGCGCGTCGCCGAGGTCGTCGCGCGCGCCGAGCGTCATCGACGCGTCGTTTTGTGTCGACCGAGCGGTGCGGTCGTTACTCCGCGACGCCATGTCGACGCGCCGCGCCGCGATCGCCGCGCCCGCGCGCGCGCCGCGCGCCTCGGGACGACGCGGGCGATCCGCGCGCGTCGCCGCGGCGCCCGCGGAGGACGCCGCGGCGATGGTGCGATTGACGACGGCGCTGCGAAGGATCGACGACGCGAAGTCGCGCGACGGTGGCGGCGCGTGGCGCGTCTGCGAAGCCACGGGCGCGCGCGTGCGCGCGCCGAGGGCGAAGACGCCGTGGGGATGCGTGCACTTCGTCGGCGGCGCGGTGCTGGGAAGCTTTCCGGACGTCGCGTACGACGCGTGGCTCTCGGCGTGCGCGGACGACGTCGGGCTCGTCGTCGTGGCGACGCCGTACGAGTTGGATTTGGATCACGAAAAGTGCGCGATGGCGGTGAAGAAGACGTACGATGAGGCGAGAAGGCTGGCGTGCGCGAAGGAAGGGATGGACGCGTCGCGCGCGCCGACGTTTCGAGTGGGGCACTCGTTGGGATGTAAGCTGTTGTGTCTCGTCGCGAGCGCGGAGGACGCGAACGAACGCGAAGGGAACGGAGAGGCGGGGGATGGGACGATCGATATGGACGTCGACGCGACGAGTGGAACGGCGGTAGCGGTGAGCGGGACGACGAGGGGGGGAGTTGGGAACGTGGCGGGTCATTTTCTCGTCGCGTTTAATAACGCCGACGCGACTGATTCGGTTAAGCTCGTGGAAAAGTTTGCGCGAGAGTTGCTGAAGAAACGCGCCGGTGCCGCGAGCGGAGCGTCGGAGGAGTTTTTCAAGACGCTTCCGAATCTCGCGGCGTTCGCCGAGCGCGCGGCCAAGGCGGCGGGGTTGGAATTTAAGCCGACGCCCGCGCAGACGCTCGAGCGATGTCGAACGCGCTTCGCGTCGAAACGCGTTCGGTTGATCAAATTTAAGGATGATGATTTAGACCAAAACGACGAGCTTTTGGAAGTTTTGCGAGAACGCATGAAAGTCTATCCCGGGCGCGTGGACGCGCGTGAGCTGGACTTCGGTAATCATCTGACGCCCGTGTACTTTAGCACGGACGGGTTGAAGCTCACCCCAGCGCTGGAGAAGCTCGTCGGTCAATTCGCGCTCGGCGATGCGGAGGGTGTGCGTAAGCTCTCCGCAGAGTTCGCCGCGTTCATCCGCGACGCGTCATCGTGAAAGAATATACATGAATGTCGAATCAAATGAATTTAGCTAGGCATCGCCGCTCGCGATGGCGTGTACAATATCATACATTTCCAATTTATTCGTCGTCGGCGTCGTCGTTGGCGTCGTGAATTTGCGCATCTATCGTCGTTCCGTTCGACGGAAGCTCACTCACGAACGATATGAGATCGCTCCTCATGGCGTTGATGAGTAAGGGATCGGTCGTGGTCGTCGATGCATCCACGCGCCAGTGGTCGGGCGTCTCGCCCGTCATGGCGGCGATCCGGTCGGCGGTGTCACACCGCGTGTCCTTGACGTACGAAAACAGGTCTCGCAGTTCGGCTTGCGTGAACGTGCTGGAGCTCGATCCGGCGGAGTTGTTGTTACCAGAAGTTGATTTGAATCCGAGCGTTCGCGCGAGCGCGCCTTTGAGCTCTTGGCGCTGAAACATGCGCTCCTCGATCGTTCCCGTGCTCAGCAAGCGATAGATGGAACACGGTTTCGTTTGACCTTCTCGCCACACGCGCGCCTGGGCTTGCAAATCGTGTGCGGGATTCCACGACGAGTCGACTAGTACCAATCTGTTCGCTCCGACCAGATTAAGCCCGACACCTCCAGCTTTCGTGGAGAGCAACAAAATCTTGCCAGAATTATTGAACGTGCGAACAATGGACGTGCGCTCTTTCGGCGGCGTGGAACCTTGTAATCTATCATACTTCAGGTGCTCGCTCTCGCAAAGCTTGGCGATGAGGTCTAACGTCGTGGTGAAGCCAGAGACGACGACGATGCGTTCATCGTTGGCGAGCGCCCGGAACATGGCGCGCAACACGGCGAGTTTGCTCGACGAAGCCACCGGATCGCTCACCTCAGTCGCGAGCGCCGCCGCGTTGCAGAGCTTTTGCAGCGTCTGAATCGCCTGAAGCGGCGAGATGGATTCCGCATCTTGCGTCTTGCCGATTCGCCCGAGCATCGAAAGCATCGACTTTTGCTTGAGTTGGTCGACGTACAAGCCTTTCTGCACTTCAGAAAGTCGAACGAAGACGACGTACTCGGTCTTTGGCGGCAGCAGCGACGCGTTGATCTCATCCGCTTTTCTCGAGTGAATGAAAGGGCCGATCAAACGACCGACCTCTTCGCGACGCGCGTTACCGATTCGCACAACTTCTTCCTTGGCCCCACGCTCGCTCGCTTTCTCGATCGGCCCGGAATAAATTTTGCGAAACGAATCGAGGTCTCCCAGCAAGCCGGGCGCCGCGAAGTCCATCACACCCCACAACTCGTCCAAGTTATTCTGAATCGGCGTGCCCGTCAGAAGCACCCTGCGATGACACTTGAGCGACGCGAGCGCTTGCGCGCCTTTCGTGGACTGCGTCGCGTTCTTCAGGCGATGCGCCTCGTCGCACACGAGCAAGTCGACGTTCGCCCTCGCGACGACGTCCGCCTGCGCTCTCAAGGTTTCGTACGATGTAATCAACACGTTGTATCTGCGCTGCGATGGAAGCGCGAATTCCTCGAAACTCTTTCTCGCCTCCTTATCACCGCCTTCCACGACTTTTGGATCGCAGCGTTCCTCGCCGAGCCACTTGCGAAACTCCAAGGCCCAGTTCCCCGTGAGCGACGCCGGCACGCACACGACGACGCGTCGACACGTCGGTTGGCCGCGCTTGAACGGTGACTGCTTGAGTAAAGTCCACACGAGCGCGATGACTTGCAACGTTTTACCAAGACCCATTTCGTGCGCCAACAAGCACCCGGTGTGCGCCCTGTTCGTGTGCACGCTCGTTCGCAGTCCCATGACGGCTTCGTACATGAACTGCACGCCGTCGCGTTGATGCGGGCGGAGAAACCTCGATATGAACGGATCGCACACCACCGCACACGCCGTGCGATAATCTCTGCGATGGAAATCAGTGTCGAGCGTCGACAACACGAGCGCCCCGTCCGCGACGTCGCTGTGCAACGGCGCCTCCGGCGCGAACGTCTTCTTCGCCTCCGACGTCGTCGCCGATCCGACGGCGCCGCCGATCCCGCGCACCGGCGCCACGAACGATTTCACTTTCTGCTCGTTCGCGACGACCACCTTCTCCGGCGCCACCGCCGCGCCGCCGCGCGAGAACGCCGCGCCCGAGTCCACGTCCTCCGCGCGCACCGCCTCGCCGATTTCCACCTCGTACTGTCCGATTTCGCACGTCGTCCCCTCCACGATCGTCCCCGCGCACCCTCTCGCCACCCGTTTCCCTCGCATATCGCACAGCTCCGCC
>VMHT01113276.1_pt1 | contig 21569 bp, 19 predicted proteins | sample 4693611 | NCBI WGS metagenome assembly VMHT01 (sample SAMN12280063, study PRJNA550983) | marine metagenome | isolation source: seawater sampled from same location over 5 years 0.02-0.2 micron viral filtrate | place: USA: collected off the coast of southern California halfway between the port... ...
ACAAAACGAACTCAACGGTGCTGAAGCGCAAATGCTCGTTGACAACAACGTCATTGCTGTTGCTGAAGGTGCGAACATGCCTTGTACTCCGGAAGCTGTTGAAGTCTTCCAGAAGAATGGGGTTCTCTTTGCACCAGGAAAGGCAAGCAATGCAGGTGGTGTCGCAACATCTGGTCTCGAAATGAGCCAGAATTCACTTCGATTGTCATGGACTCGTGAAGAGGTTGATGCTCGACTTGATGCCATCATGGTTGGTATCCACAAGTCTGCTTACGAGACTGCTAAGGAATACGGCCGTGATGGAGATTATGTCTTTGGTGCGAACGTTGCAGGCTTCCTCAAGATCGCTGAAGCCATGCTAGCCCAAGGCGTTGTTTGATTCAAAACACAAAATTTGATGTAAAAATCAACAGACCAAGTGAGACCAGTACGATGGTCAACACGAGGTTGAAGTTTGCCCAACCATTGCCTATACCGTAGGTGTTGTTGTGAGCAATAAGGTTTGCATAGTAGACAATCTCCATAATGAATGCGAAATTAAACAACAGACAACAACCTCCAAAACCAAACTCAAGCATGTCGAAATTGGTTGTTGAAGAACCAGAAAAGGCAAAGAATGCCAAGAAAAACACAACAAGTCCCATGGTTGTAACGATTGAACTGATCAAACGCGATGGATGCTTGAATACAGGTGCTTGAACAATGATGATCTTCTGCTGTTGGTCTGAAGTATCTGCAGGTTCTGAATCAGTTTGTAATTGAGGATTCAGAATGAGTGCTGAAGGAGGGGGGCTACTACGTTCAATTTTCAATGAATCTTCTTCGCTCACAAAATCTTCTCCCTTGTTGATGAACGGGTAAAATATGGTCTCATGTGACTGATTCACCGACTTCAAAGACATTGACACGAAGTGCTTGTGTGGTGTGCCCACCATCAGGGAGGTAAATCGAATAATAGGCGGTAACACCTCGATCAAAAATCCATTCAGGGCCACAAAATGCACCGTTTCCATTACCTGTACCAGTTCCTCCATCTGCGATGACGAAGTAGCGCTTTCCTGAGATTAATTCATCTGGTCTTAGAATCTCTGCGCCAACTTCCCATATTGTGGTCCTTTCTCCGTCCGTCCCTAAGGGTGCAGAGAGAACTTGGTCTCCCATGTAACCCATTCTTCTAAAAATCTCGCCGTTGAATTCACACCACAAAACCCAAGCAACCTCATCGGTTTGTACGTTTTTACCTAGGCTCTGATACTCAAACATCAATAAGAAATCATCAAAATGGTCATCAACCCAACCTCCAACAAAAACCACTTGTGTATGCGCTTCATTTGTTGCTACTGAAACCGTATCTTCAGCACCTTGGGCGATTCGTTCGAGTTGATTGATCATGACATACATCGATGATGTGACAGCGAGCAATGAACCAATGAAAACGATCATTGCCCCAATTCCAACTTGAGCAAATATGTCACGCTGTTCTTCCATTGTATCAACTCATTAGATCATGTCCTGACTGAACGTCATCAGGGAGGTAGAAGTCAAGTTCGGTTGTTCGTCCTTTTTCGACAGCGATAACCATTGTAGCATGCATGTCGGGGTTCAAATCGCATTCACCATCGCCATCAGGGCTGGTGATTTCAATCACGACATGATAGTATGTACCTGGGAAAAATTCATCCAAAGCGGCATCATCGTTCCCATTTCCACTCAAATCAGTTGCGGCGTCGAAATCACCACTGGAATAAACCAGTGTATGAAATGAGCCTGTCTCTGTCACCCCTGTGTCATTGATATCGCACATCATCGCCCATTTAACGTTCGTATCCGGTATGGTATCACCTGCGAATGGGAACTTGAACATCACGTACAGTTGATCATTTGTATTTCCAGTTGTATCCAATTGCTCAACTTCAAACACCAACACTAACGGAATAGAATTGAGGGTTTCAGATTGCTCGATGCTTTGGGTTCTGGATCCCATAAAAGCCTGCTCGATTATCATGAGAGACATTCCTGCAATAAGTGCTGAAAAGAGGAGAATCATGATCATACTGATCATGGCGCTGAGAGCGAGTTCAGCACTCGTATCATGCTGGAACTGCTTCTCCATATTCGTTCTTGGGTGCTGGCGAATCTAAATCCTTGCCTCTACAAAGCGATTTTATTCAGGTTGTTGATAGGCAACCCATTCGTTCGACTGTGGGTCGAGATAGAAGAGTGAACCATCCTCTTGACGAAGCCAGCGGACACCGTTTTCTTCCCACTCTTGGGAGGGGCTTGCACCAGCATCCTCTTGCTCCAACATCTGAGTTTCCATCTGGCCTTGAACGCTGGCCTCTTGGGCGAACGGACTAACCTTCTCAACTTCCATCATGTTGTTTCGACGCATGACACCGAGTCCTGCGAGCGCTCCAAGGACAAGTATTGCTACAAGCGTGTAAATCAAGAACCCGCCACTGGAACTCTCAGCTTCAGCCTTGGTTTGTGTCGGGTCATCAGGGTACGCATCTTGCTTGTTTGGAACACCATCACCATCAGTATCTTCCCACTCTTGAGGATCAAGAGGGAATGCATCGACCTTGTCGTTGTAACCGTCATTGTCGGAATCGTACTGTTCGAGTGCACAACCGTCATCGTCTGCTATGCTCGTCATGTTCGTTGCAGGGCAGTCATCACGATTATCAAATACACCATCCATGTCAGTGTCGCGTTGACTTGCAACACATCCGTTTGCATCCAAGGATGGGTCAGGGTTCGTCATTGGACAGAGGTCATTGGCATTGTTGATCGTGTCGCCATCATCATCGAGTTGGCTTGCAGAGCAACCATCGGAATCAGGGGCCTCTCCGGCAGGTGTTGCAGGACAAATGTCTGCATCGTTGTAAACAAGGTCCATGTCATCATCCAATTGAGATGAACTGCAACCGTTTTCATCAACCAGTGCGAGAGGAGCAGAGCCCATGCAAAGGTCATCTGCATCTGAGACGCCATCGTTATCATCGTCTTTCTGACTCTCTGCACATCCTTGTGCGTCAACGGATTCGCCTTCAGGTGAATTGAAGCACAAATCCTCACTATCTGCGACAAGATCGTTATCCTGATCACGCTGTTCAGCAGAACAACCAAAGATGTTAGCTGGGCTACCCATCGGTGTTGACGGGCATTGATCGATGTCATCACTAATGCCATCCGTGTCTGAATCCTTCTCCGAGTCAGCACATCCAGATGCATCGACCGTTAGTCCAAGTGGAGTTGTTCGACAGTCATCGTAAGCGTCCTTGATTCCATCAAGGTCGCCATCAAGTTCTGTATCTGAACATCCGTTGAAATTTACAGTCTCTCCTGCAGGTGTTGAAGGACAGACGTCAAGGTCGTTTGTTACTCCGTCGCCGTCATCATCGAGTTGGCCATCCGAACATCCGGTTGAATCGACAGTCTTGCCAAACGGTGTGTTTGGACACAAATCAGGATTGTTTCCGTTAGCATTGTCGCCGTATCCGTCACCGTCATCATCGCTCCATTGGGTGTTGTCGTTCGGGAATCGGTCTGCATTTGCTCCTCCTTGATTGTCACCAAATCCATCACCATCAGCATCGGACCATTGTGTGCCATCGGTTGGGAATGCATCAGCATCATTTCCAGCTTGATTGTCTCCATAACCATCGAGATCTTGATCGGACCATTGCGTTCCATCGGTTGGGAACGCATCTCCGTTGTTTCCGTTTCGATTGTCACCAAAACCATCGCCATCGGAGTCTGCCCATTGGGTCGAATCAGTTGGGAATGCATCAGCATTGCTTCCGTTCGGATTGTCTCCAAAGCTATCACCGTCTTGGTCGGACCATTGTGTGCCATCATTAGGGAATGCATCGCCATTTGTTCCAGTAGGATTGTCACCGTATCCATCGGCATCAGAGTCTGCCCATTGGGAGCTGTCGTTTGTCCAAAGATCAGGATTGTTTCCGGCAGGGTTGTCACCGTATCCATCGCCATCCATGTCGTTCCATTGCGTGGCATCGGTTGGGAACGCATCCGGGAACGTGCCGTTTTGGTTGTCACCGTATCCATCACCGTCTTGGTCAGACCATTGCGTCCCGTCTGATGGGAATGCATCTGAATTGTTTCCGTTTGGATTGTCGCCGTATCCGTCACCGTCTTGGTCGGACCATTGTGAGGAATCATTGACGAAATCATCCATGTCATCGTTGACGCCATCACCATCAGTGTCTCTTTGGCTTGCGGCACAGCCGTACTGGTCGACAATCGCTCCAGCTGGACTTGATGGGCATTGATCAAGTTCGTTGGCAACGCCGTCAAAGTCTGCATCGAAGGTTAAGCTGAAACATAGGAGGTCGCCGATTCGTTGGGTTCCATCTGCTTCGTAAAGTTCAGCAAGAGCACAATAGGTTCCTGAATTTGTTGGAGTGCTGTAATTCCATGTTCCAAAACTCATGCCTTGGTAGGTTGCAGTAACCGTTGTGAGTGGTGATTGTGCAACGGTTGCATTGCCTGAATCTAGAATCTTGATTCGATACGAGTAGGTGTCTCCGACAACCAGGTCGAGGCCTCGAGTCGTGACATCATTTGTTGACGAGTTGACACTCGACGAAACACTACTTATGACGACTGAAGGGAGTTGTGGGATAAAGAAATCATCTTCAAATGCAGTGAAATTTTCATTGTTTTCAAGATTGATAACAGTCCCATTCACGCTCAGAACAGCAACAAATCCATGGAAATTTGCCGTTGTTGGACCGGCCCAGGTGATGTTGTAGTCACGGGTTTCCGACTGCGGGGTGAAGGTGTAGGTGTCCTCATCGATCACCGATGCGTTGAGTGCAGCATAGACGCTGTTGTTGTTGGCAAGGTATGCTGTGATGAAATCATCTTCATCGTATACCATCCAAACCAAGTCATAGGTTGTTGATGTACTCAAATTTGTGAGATTAATTTCTCCAGTCGTGGAGGATGTTGCACTCACTTCCATCATATCGATTTCGAGGTCATCAAATCCAGTAGCTATGAGGTTTCCATTTGCATCGAAAAGAAGGGTAACAATCTCCAATGTCGACTGGTTGTTTTCGACTGAATAATTCAATCCGAACGAGTATGTCGATGAATTTGAAGAATTGAAGGTACCGTTTCCAAGGCTGTAGGAAATTGATGTATTTCCGATCATATCTTGGGTGAGGACCGATGTATAATTGTAAGTGGTGTTGGATTGCAAGCCTGCGAATGAAACCGTTGCGTTGGTCTGATTTGCGATGTTGACATATGCCAATTCAAGGCTTTGACCGCCTCCTGGGTTATCGGTTTCAATGGTGAGGTTGTATGTGATTGGATTTGTTACACCTGTAAAGCCGATGTATGGGAAGATTTCCACATAGGAAGTGATGTTTTGTGTTGCCGTAACGACCATCGCTTCATTGTCGCTGACTGAGGTTCCTGAGGCCAGGAATGTGCCGTTGACGGTTTCCCAGCCCGTATCAACATCTTGAATTGCATGGGAAAAGGTGACATTCACGTAATAGGTGACTCCAGTTACAAGTTGAACTTCAAAGAAGTCAAGATCGGTTGAAGCATGAAGTGAAAGTTCTGTGCATGATACTGGAAGGACACTTGCTTGAGTTGCAGTTGATTGAGCGTCGTTGACTTCGAGAACGTCAGCGACAATCGCACCTGCAGCATTGGTTCCGCCACCAAGACAAGGATTAGGAATTCCAGAGGTAGGTGGATTTGGGGGGTTCGATGTGCTCCATCCTGTCCAGATGCCTGTTGTCGATGCCCCATTGCCTCCAGATGAACCAGCATTGCCCGTTGAACCAGTGCCGTATGGTTGGCCACCCGAACCTGCATTTCCACCAGCAACAGAAATTGTTGATGCTGAAGAAATCATGAGGTTTGATGCGCTGTTGGCTCTAATATCAATGTCACCGCCAGAGCCACCGCCACCGCCTTGGCCACCATGGAATAGCCCAATACAGGGGTTGCCTGGTAAACAATCACCATCTGCACCATCTCCACCGTTACCACCCTCTGCGAGGATGGACCCACCGCTTGAAGAGCCAATGGTCACTTCGTTTGCAAGCATGATGATGCTTCCACCAGATCCTGCGCCTGCGCCAGATCCTCCATTTCCTGAGCCGTTTTGATATCGATATCCTTGTTCACCATCTTGGCCGGATGCGTCGACTGTTCCGTAGATTTCGATGACATCTGCGTAGACAACGATACGGCCACCACCGATTCCACCAGCGGAAACAAGATTTCCATTCGAATCGAAAATAGATCCTCCATTTGAACCCGTTTCATTGCCGACACCATACGACGCTCCACCGTTGGAGACGGAAGATGTTGAACCTCCATCGCCACCCGAGGAAGCATGTCCTGCACCTCCTCCGCCGTTCCCGACGTAACTGCTGGACATCTGAACCGAGCCACCTACACCCTGTGTGTTTGTAGGTTGGTCATAGGCGATGATGGATGCACCACTCATGACTGTGAGTGTATTCACACTCAAAATCAAGTCACCCGTTGCTACAATTGAACCACACGATACGATGCCACAGCCGATGTACAAGTCATCGAATGTTTGCGTACCGTTGAGATAAGTCGTATTGAGTACAGTGAGGTTGGACGCACCTGTTCCAGGCAGACTTGATTCAACGATTGTTTCATCTGCCATCAACGATGGGGCTGACAGCGAAAACGAGATTGAACACATCATCAGGGTGCTGATAATGGCAAGAATTTTCTGCGAGGTGGTGTTTTGTCGGTCCGACATACTCTAAACATGGCGACCTTGTTTATGTAAGTCACCCTCAGATTGCGGTTGGTGCAACATGGCCATCGTTCTTGTCATCAGGTTTACGAACTCGTGACCATACCCCATTCATTAGTTCATCATGGTGGGCGTTGCAGTAGTGAAAGCGACGGTATGCTTCTCGGAATGAGTAGGCCTTTTTCCCTGTTGCAACAAGATATCCCTCTGGAGAGAGTCGAGAGATAATGATGCCTACTTCTCCACAGCCTGGGTAATCGCATGCGGGTCCTTCGGTCATAGATACACCTATCCTTCATACACTTTGAAGTGTTGCTTCTCAATCCTCGTCATCTGTAGGTTCTGGCTCAATAATGACGAGAGGAACATTTGCTTCAATCGCTTGTCCTTCTTCGCAAGCCACACTGATCACAGTTCCATTGACTGGTGCTTGAATTTCATTCTGCATTTTCATTGCCTCAAGGATGAGTATGACTTGTCCTTCCTTGACAACATCACCTTCGTTGACTTCAACGGTCACAACCTTTCCTGGGATGTTGGCAGATACAGTTCCTGACTTCTTCTTCTTGGCACCACCGCCACGTCGTGCACGTGGCGCCGCTTGAGCATTGGGAACTTCGATGGTGAAGGTTTGTCCCTCGACCGTTGCATCATAGGTTCCATCATCGTTGAGATTGATCTCAACTTCAAATTCTTCACCGTTGACTTTGACTGTTCGTTTTTCTGACATCGCCTCATCTCCAGGGGCTGCGGTTGCTTCTGTAACTCATAAGGGAGGAGCGACCCATATTCATTCGACGGTGGTCTTGTGACCATGCTTCTCCACGTTGGCGTCCACGCTGAGATGCATCATCACTGCTTTCGACAATGCTCAGGACAGCTGCTATTGCAGCCATTCGTCGTGTCGTTTCGTCTGACATAGTGCTTCCTCACAATGGAATATTGCCATGCTTCTTTGCAGGGCGTATCTCTTCTTTCTCAAGCAACATCAACAAAGCACGAGAAAGGCGTGATCGAGTCTCACTCGGCTCGATAACGTCATCGATGTACCCCATGGCGGCTGCTTTGTAGGGGTTGGCGAACGTGTCTGTGAAATCCTGAACCAATCGGTCACGCTCCTGCTCTTGGTTACGAGCGTTCTTGATACGGCGTCGATGGATAATCTCAACAGCACCGTCTGCTCCCATGACAGCGAGTTCAGCACTTGGCCATGCTACGTTGTAATCTCCACGTATGTGCTTTGAGGACATAACATCGTATGCTCCACCGTATGCCTTTCGTAGAATGACAGTGAGTTTCGGGACGGTCGCTTCTGCATAGGCATACAATAATTTTGCACCGTGGCGGATAATTCCACCCCACTCTTGGTTGGTACCGGGGAGGAATCCGGGTACGTCTTCAAAGGTGAGGATTGGGATGTTAAAGGCATCACAAAACCGAACAAATCGTGCTGCTTTATCGCTCGCATCAATGTCAAGACAGCCTGCCAGAACTTGGGGTTGATTGGCAACAACGCCAACAGTGTGTCCAGCAAGGTGGCCAAATCCACAAACGATGTTCATGGCGTAGTCAGCTTGTACTTCCAAGAATCCACCATCATCGAGAACCTCACGAATGACATTAGTGACGTCATAGGGTTTGTTGGTGTCTTCAGGAATCATGGTGCTGAGGGAATCGCAGGATCGATCGGGACTATCCGAGGTTTTGCGAATTGGTGCACGGTCCATGTTGTTGGATGGAAACATGTCACACAAGTCACGAGCGAGTTGGATTGCGGAATCGTCACTGTCTGCAGTGAAGTGTGAAACGCCTGATTTGGAGGCATGTGTCATTGCACCTCCTAAATCTTCGAACGACACAACTTCATTTGTAACGGTCTTGATGACTTCGGGACCTGTGATGAACATATGTGCCGTTTTGTCAACCATAATGACAAAGTCTGTGATGGCAGGACTGTACACTGCTCCACCTGCGCAAGGGCCCATGATGACACTGATTTGTGGTACAACGCCCGAGGCTCGAACGTTGCGGAAGAAAATTTCAGCGTAGGATCCCAAGGAAGCAACACCTTCCTGAATACGAGCGCCGCCTGAATCGTTCAAGCCGATTACAGGACGTCCTGTCTTGAGTGCCATGTCCAGAACTTTGCAAATCTTCAGTCCATGCATTTCGCCCAATGAGCCTCCATAGACAGTGAAATCCTGTGCGAATGCGAACACTTCGCGCCCGTTGATTTTACCGTGACCAGTCACTACACCGTCTCCAGGAATCACATTTTTGTCCATGTCAAAGTCTCGGCAACGGTGTTCAACAAGGGCATCGATCTCTTGGAAGGTCCCCTCGTCAAGCAACATATCGAGTCTCTCTCGAGCAGTCATTTTACCGCGATTGTGTTGCGCATCAATTCGTGCTTGACCTCCGCCAGCCTCGCTTCGAGCCTTCCGAGCGCGCAGGTCATTGAGACGTTGTTCTGTTGATGACACACTTCTCACCAACACTGGGTTGGGCATAACGCCCTTATTCGTTGCCCTTCTAAATCCAACAAATCGTCAACCTTGTGATGCACGGAATCGGACCATTTCCCAGTCGTCTTTACCGGTTGGGGGTTCAAGCCAGTCGGGATCACCTGGGAGGATGAGACCATCTCCGATGGAAGCCATTTCCATGGCAAGTGATTGGTGAGCTTGTATCAGTGAATCCCATTCAATCTGGCCGCTCCGAAGTTTGAACCACAATCGCAAATTTCGCCAAGATTTGCTTAATCGGTGGTACAACTTTAGGTGCAGGCGTGCGGAGACTGGCCACCAAAACAGTAGGATGACTGATACAAGTGGCCATGGAATTACGGCGAGCACTGGAAGGATGAATCCCGGTAAGTCAATACTCTGAAGTGGTGATGCGGCAGAAGCGATGAACCATCCCAGCGTAATCGCACAAAACAACCACCATATCGGATACAAACCGATGGAATAGAGCAATTTCATTGAACCAACGCCGGCTTTGTTTTCCTCCTTGCTGGCCTTCATTGAAACAAAGAATCGGACAAAGAGATAGGGGATGCTGGTTGCAATCATCGCTGACCATGTCACGAATCCTAACATCCATGAAGCGGACCAGACCCAAAATGCGAAATTTTTGATGAATGCAGTCTTTGAAATCTTTTTCTTTCTGTCCTTGAGTTCCCATGATCGCAACTGAATACGTTCCATCTCATTGTGATGAGATTTGAATTTGTCTTCTATTTCTTGAGTTCTCTTAGGGTCATTAGCTGAAAAATACTGCCAAGCTGCTCGAACCCGCCTTGACCCTAAAACAGCTTCATTATAGCCTATTTTCGATACATTTTCTCCGCTTCGAATGGTGTGAATCATACGACGGGCTCTCCATACCAATTCACGGTCTTCCCATGATTCTTGGGCGTGACTTATTCGGTTAATTTCTGTCTGAAGCATTGAGGTCACTTCTTTGCACCACGCACGGTCATGTGCATCGTCCCCGTATGTTCCAATCTCGTCTTCATTCGGAAGGGGTGCTCCATCTTGCAATGGCATTGGAGGCGTTTCAACGGGTCGATTGATTTGAAGACTTACACGTTCACGAAATGAGTGCTGATCGCTGTAATGCAATCCAATTGGTACGATGCTAGGGGTTGGCTTACCCGCAGCTTCTGATCTTCGATGTGCTTCGAGAAGGATTCGAGATGCACCAGATTTGAGTTCAACTGCGTAGGATTCAGTATGACTTTTCCCTTCTGGGAAGATGGCTATGCGCTCGCCATTTGCAACCAATTCTGCGAGAGTATCGATGAGTTTCGAATTGGCTTGCTTTCGCTCTTCGGGGGAAGCAACATTATCTTCTGCTCTTTGGACAGGTTGGACATTGATCCACTTCATGATTCGAGAGAGAACGGGGATTTTGAACAAGGTCGATTTTGCAGCAAACGTCAATCCTCCGGGCAATGCTGCCATCATCAACATCGGGTCGATAAGCCCTCCTGGGTGCCAAGCAGTGTAGATAATTCCTCCTTCCTCAGGCAGTGTATCAACGTCGACCGTTGATATCTCTCGAAACCACGTTTCCATGATGGCTCGATTCACTCTTCGTACTCGAAGATAGCCCTTGGAGGGCAGAAGATGCGAAGGGTCGCTCTCCCAAGCCATGGTTGTGGAGGGTAGGACTGACATTTGATATCATCCCCGAATCACTCTCATAGGTTGAGAATTCAACGACTCTTTGATAACTATCGCTTGAGTCCACCAAACATGGACCAACCGCTTCGTATTGTTATCGCTAAGCCCGGGCTTGACGGGCACGATAGGGGTGCAAAGGTTGTTGCTCGAGCATTACGAGATGCTGGGCATGAAGTAATCTATACCGGATTGCGACGAACACCTGAACAAATTATTGAGACCGTTCGTGACGAAGACGCGATTCTCCTTGGTCTATCTTCACTCTCTGGTGCACATGGACACCTCTTTCCTCGAATTTGCGAAACGCTTCGTGAACACAACATGGGCGATGTCATTGTCTTCGGAGGAGGAATCATTCCAGAGGATGATCGTTCTCCACTGTTTGAAGCGGGAGTTCGTGCTATCTTCGGGCCGGGAACGACATCCGAAGAAATGGTTGAATTCATTGCAACAGCTGTTCAGCGGGACGATGCTGGCGTAGGTCATGGCGCAGGATGGTACTGGAATCCATCCGCATGAAGGTGAGACTTTGGATGATCGAATCAGTGCAGCAAAGGCAGGAGACCGTCGTGCCCTTGCTCGCCTGCTGTCGTCAATAGAAAATGGAGAAGTTCGTTTTTCAGACCCATCGAACGAGAGTTCTGATTGGAGAATTCTTGCGTTGACTGGACCTCCAGGTGTTGGCAAATCCTGCTTGCTGGACCGTCTTCTCCACGAGTGGGTTGGTCATGACCTCAAGATTGCAGTTCTTGCAGTCGACCCGTCATCTCCACGTTCTGGAGGTGCGCTTCTCGGTGACCGTGTTCGAATGAGCATTGTAGACGATGAAGCCAAGAAAAACTCAGTCTATATCCGCTCTGTTGCAACACGAAAAACGAGCGGTTCAGTCCCGTTGGTAGTCCGCGATATGGCATTTTGTCTTCTCGAAGTTGGTTGGGATAAAGTGGTCATAGAAACTGTAGGGGCAGGTCAATCAGAGGTTCGCTGTGCAGCGGTTGCAGATCGTATTGTCTTGGTCGAAGGACCAGCAAGGGGCGATGGTGTCCAAGCAGAGAAAGCTGGTTTGTTGGAATTAGCAGACGCAGTCATCGTCAACAAATCAGACCTCGATGGGGCGCAACGTCATGCAAATGAGTTGCGAGAATCATTGCATCTTGGAAGTGATGAAGCACCGGAGGTTGTTCTCGTTAGCGCTTTGCATGGGACTGGAGTTGAAGAAGCCTCTTCGATGCTCCTTTCATTGAAGCAAACTGTTCGAGCTGGAAGAGCACGTTGGCGAGAGCGCCTTCTTTCCCACCATGAACGGCTTCTTCTTGAGCATCCTGAATTTGACTCCATCTTATCCAATATTGAGGAAGGTTTGATGTCATTTGAGGATGCATACAACCAATTGAGGAACCAAAATGAGTGACCAAGTAGAATTAACCAATCCAATTGAACTCTCAGTAGGTGGTGTCTCCGGCCACCTCCTTCGTCGTGGAATTCATCTGGCAATGTCCTTTTTACCGTTCCTTTACTTTGAATTCGGCGAGGATGTTGCAGACACGGCCTCTCTTTCTCTCGAACAAGTTGTTTCTTCTGTCATTCTCGTCGCAATTGCGGGGGAAACCCTCCGTTTGCGAATGGGGTGGACCATTGTCGGTCAACGCTCCTACGAAGCAAAACAGGTTTCTGCACTGGCGTGGGGGGCGCTCGGTGTAGGTTTGGTCTTCCTTTTGACTCCAGATGCAGCGTATGCTTATCCGTTGATCCTCAGTCTTTCTCTAGGAGATCCGCTGCTCGGTGAATTGCGCCGAAAGGGAGCTTCAACTCAAACGGTAGTATGGGCTGGTATTATTGGAATTGCAATCATTTGGGCCACTTGTGCAATGTTGGTTGCGACTCCATGGCTTCTCGTCCCTCTTATGGCACCGATTTGTGTTGCTGCAGAATGGCCCCGACTTCGCTACATTGACGACAACGCAACCATGTTGCTCATACCATTGGCTGTTATTCTCACTTTGGAGCCATTTTTGGGCGTAATGTGAGAAGTTTTGTCCGCCATATTTTAGAATCGAGTCCTCCACACCCTATAGTTGATACCCCATGTACGGCGATAACGAATCCAAAGAACCACCTCAATCGGTTTACTACACCTTCTTCGGTATTGCAGTCATTTTGCTCGCTGTAACAGCGTTCAAGTATCCTCTTTGGTGATTCAACCAAAAAGCAACTGTATATATCCGAAAACCAGAATTTGATTTCTATGTGTGGTCTTTCGGGCATGCTTGGTTCTCCCGAACCCAGCATCGTCAAGAAAATGATACTACTGCAACAACATCGTGGTCCAGATGGGTCCGGAGTTTGGCATGACAACTCAGTATGCTTAGGCCATGCGCGTCTTGCCATCGTTGATCTTGAGGGGAGCCCACAACCTATTCAATCTCAAGAAGGGAACGTTTTGGTTGCGAATGGAGAAATCTACAATTTCGAATCCATTCGTTCATCATTCCCAACGTATCAGTGGACAACCTTCGGTGACAGTGAAACAATTCTCGCACTTTACGAAAAAACGATTCAAGCAAATCCAATTGCAAGTGCTAAAGATCACGCTAATTGGGTGAAAACACTGGACGGGATGTTCGCATTTGCTTTGTGGAATCCACAACAAAAACAACTGATTCTTGCGAGAGATGAAATGGGAATTAAACCACTAATCCGTTCGAAAATTGGTTCATCTCTTGTTTTTTCAAGCGAAGTAAAAGGTTTGAGGGCCCATCCAGAATTTTATCCACAACTCGATGAACATGCGTTGATGGCTCGGCTTGTATGGGAATATCCGTTGGATGCAACAACTCTGTTTTTGGATGTCCATCAAGTACGGCCTGGTACGCTTGAAGTCTGGTCCCTCGATGGCGATGATCCGGTGCTGATCGATTCGCATCGTTTCTCAATTCCGCAGATGAACCCATCGGAAGAGTATGACGAAGTGATGGGTGGAAAAGGACTTCTTGACGGTTTCATAGACAGCGTGGGCCAACGCCTCATGTCCGATGTACCGGTGGGCATTGTTCTCTCTGGAGGACTTGATTCTTCACTGGTTGCAGCTGTTGCAAACGATGCTGCACATCGCTACAATCGTCCGATTCCGGAGTGTTGGACCGTTGCAGAAAGTGAAGACAATCCTGACTGGATTGCTGCAGAGACTGTGGCTTCTTCACTGGATTTGAAACACCACCAATCGATTATGGAATCCGATTCGTTCGCACGTCACTTGCCATCGTTGTCTTGGCATGGAGAAGATCTTGACGTTTCTGTATTGTTTTTCCAACCCTTGTTCAAGACAATGGCGAAGTCTGTACGGGTTGGCCTTTGTGGCCAAGGTGCAGACGAAATACATGCTGGATATCCTCGCTATGCCGACTTGGAAGGACACAAGGCCGAACTTCAAAAACGAGCATCGATGCTTACCCATCCCTTTGCTCGGCAATTGGAGAGGGGTGGCATAGACGAGGAAGATGGCCGATGGTGGGTTAATGATCATCGTCCTGAGACTCACCTGGATTCATTACAGACCACTTTGCAGTTTGAACTCGATCATGGCCAATTAAGCAATTTCCAACTTCGTCTCGTTGACCGCCATTCTATGGCACATTCGCTTGAAGTTCGAGTACCGTTTCTTGGTCGTTCTCATCGTAAAGATGCCTTCAAGTTGCCAATGGGACAACGGTTACCAATCGACGGCCTCGAAAAGAAGGCGTTGCGTAAAGCAGCATCCTACACTTCGCTTCCTCGAAGTGTTGTTGAGAGAAAGAAACTGCCCGCTGGAACCGCGACCTCACCCACGCTCCTCAGCAATTGTGTGAAAGAATATTCAGCTCAAATCGATGAAATAGCATCGCGTTGGAGTTTCTGTGAACCACTTCTTAGGCATCAACCTGAAATAACTCTCGGATTAGGGTTGTTTGAGTCGTTGCATTTGATTGAATATGATTCTCCTCAACATCATCGCTCTATTGACGATCTTCTTTCAGAGGTGGTTGGATGAGTTTGGTTCATGAGTTGAGTTCAGTTCTTGAAGAAAAGCGAGATGAAATTATAACTTGGATGAACAAGAAGAGATCTGAAATCGAAGTTCCCATCTACGGTAGTGTTGACATCCGTGATGCAGGATGGAAGATTGCAGTTGTTGATGCAAATCAGTTTCCTGCGGGATTCAACAACACGTCAGAATCGGACCTTCCTCATCTAACGCAACGTATTGCTGCTCACATTGAACGACACAAACCAGGATGTGAATGGGTCCACATTTATCCTGAATCTCATACCAGAAATCAAGGATACGTCGAAAATCTCAGAACACTTTGCAACCTGATTGAGCGTGCGGGGTACAAGTGTACTGTGGGCAATCCTGAACTTGAGGGAATCCTTGCCCTGAACGGGTTACATGGTCCACTTCCGCTCCACAAGGTCGAAGTTATCGATGATGCTCTTATCGTTCAAGGGCAAAGCCCAGATTTCATTCTTCTCAACAACGACCTCACGGATGGTGGATTGGAAGGGCTATCTGCAGGTAGCGTATTGCCAAGTCCAAAAATGGGATGGTATCAGCGCAAGAAATCACAACACTTTGACTTCCTCCGCCCTCTTGTTGAGGAGGTCAGTGAAATCATAGGGATTGAGCCTTGGCACCTCATTTGTGACTCGTTTGTTTCGGAAGAAAAATGTCTGGAAAAGGAGGCATGTCGGATCAAATTAGCGGATGAAGTTGATGTATTCCTTGCTCACCTATCAGAACGTTACGCTCGTTTAGGAATCGATAGAGAGCCTGTTGCCTACGTCAAAAACAACCGTGGAACCTACGGATTAGGAATCATGACCGTCACTTCAGGGGAACAACTGTTGAATCTTTCAAACCGGAAAATGAAGAAACTGATGTACGGCAAAGGAACCACTGATGTTGAGGACTTCTTGATACAAGAAGGAGTCCCTACCTTGATGAAAACCGAATCAGGTGATCCAGTTGAGCCAGTGGTTTACTTGGTCGATGGAGATGCTTCATCTTGGTTCTACAGGGTGAATCCAAAAAAGGATGAAATTGGAAATCTCAATTCTCCAAGTGCCCACTTTGTATCCTCGGAGGAAGATCCTTCTTTCATGACACATGCACACAATTGGCATGCACTGTTGTCTGAATTGTCCATGCTCGCCATGGGGCTGGAGTATGTGGCAGTTCAACAGCAAGAACTGGTTGATTTAAACAATGAACCCTTAGCGTAGTCATGCGTCGTGAGGTTCTGTACACCCTGACGATTGGCATTGGTTTACTGGTCTCAGCTGAATATGCAGAATGGCCAGTGAATGTGTGGTGCCTTGGTGTTTTCTCCTACATTTATTGGACGACAGATAGGAAAGAACGTATCGAGATGATTGCTGTCTTGGCCTTTGCGACTCCCATGGAATTGTTCTTCAGTGAGGTTTGGTTGATTTACGAATATCAACGGGATCTCATGCCTCTGTTTGTTCCAGTGGGTCACTACTTCCTCTTTGATCTCGGTCGACGAGTTGCAAGAGTGATTCCAGAACGTTCACCAATGATTCTGATTGTTTTGCTTGTTCCTTTGGTTGCTTATGGAGCAATACAAGGCACCGACACTTCAGCTGTACTGTTGATTTTGTTGACGATTGGGTTTGTCCAATGGGGTCCTGAACCGCGTCTCTATGCTTCCATGGTTTGGCTTGCACTCTTCATGGAATTATGGGGTACATATCTTGGGAATTGGACGTGGGCTGCACAGGTCCCATGGACAGGATTGACAGCGTGGAATCCACCACTTTTGGTAGGAGCATTCTATTGTTTTGGAGACTTGCTTGTTAATTTGAGCGTTGCCAAGTTTGAAGGGCAACCCATGGCTGAGGTGAACCATGACGTCCTCGGATGAGTTGAAGCGTCGCCGTGAAGAAGAGGCGAAGCGAATACGAACCAGTCTGAATCGTCAACGTGGTGTTCAACACGCTTCCCTCAAAGGTGGCGATTCTGCAGTAGCTTTCGTCAAAGAAGAGTTGTGCATTGGCTGTGATCAGTGTACCATTGTTTGTGATGACGATGCTATTGAGATGTACAAAGTTGCGATGAGAAGTCCGTTGATCAATGTTGAAAGCAATCAAAAGGCGAAAATCATTCGAGATGCATGCACAGGATGCAGATTGTGCGTCCTTGCATGTCCAACCGATGCCATTAGCATGATTGATCGATGAGGTGATTGAATGTCCAAGAAAGGAAAACAACCAACAGCACAACGATTTGGTGGAGAATTTGGCCCCTATCGTAAAGAAGGAACCACTGGGGTTTCACTTGGTACATTCAAGACACTCGTGTGGGTATCCAACATTGGCGGACTGGTTCTGTGTGTTATCGCTCTGGAACTTCTGTTTGTTCAACAAGAGTTCACCTGGGGACTGATCAGTCTCATTGCAGGTGTTCTGATCGCATTGTTCCCTTCCAACTACGAAATCGTCGGTATGGACGATGACGCCCCTGCTCAAGATTAATCTCAAGCTTCTACTTCTGTTTGAGAAGTTGAAGGTAGTTCACTGTTCTTTGCGTTGACTTCACGAGCAAGGAAGGATACGACATCGAGGATTTCGATGTCTTCGTAGCGCTCATCGCCCTCAAACTTGAGGCACTCGAAGTGAGATACACACTTTGGACACGATGTCAGCATAGTATCTGCTCCAGTGGACTTGATTTCTTCCATTCGAGCAACACGGAGTGCACGTGCATTCTCGTTGCAAGACATCATGCTTGAGACACCACAGCACATTGCGTCCTCACCGTGATGTTCCATCTCAACAAGGTCAACGCCTTCAACAGCGTTGATGAGTTCTCGAGGTTCGTCAAAGACGCCCATTTGTCGACCAAGTCGGCATGGATCGTGGTAGGTGACGGTTGTTGCATCGGTTGAAAGTTGCATATCGAATCCACTTTCAATGAGGTATTCCGTTGTGTGCATAACCTTGACGCCTTCCAACTCGTAATCACGAGCAAAGGTTCGGAAACACTCAGCACAGGATGAAACGAGTGTATCGATTCCAGATGCTTCGATTTTCTTCTGGTTGTATGCCTTGAGTTTGTCAAAGACTTCTGTCAGGCCTTGCCACTTTTGATCGTGTCCACAGCACTTGAGGAAATCACGGCCGAGGTAGGATACATCATGACCCATTTCTTCGAACAGTGTGAAAGCTGCGGTTGTTGAGTCTCCAAGGTTCATCTCGCCTTCGTTAACGTGGGAGAAGACCATCTCTTGATCGAGGTAGTCGACACATCCAGGGTAGTATCCGACATTGGAGGAAATTGGATATTCCTCGACTGGAATGAAGTCTTCATTGGATGCTTCTTCTGCTTCAGCAGCAAGAACTGCTTGAAGGACTGTGTGAGGAATCTCAGCTGCAGGTCCACCAACAATGAGGCTACGTCGAATGTCGACGTAGGAGTCGTAGTTGACAAGTTGCGGGCAAGCATTGGTACATGCAGTACATGTCAGACAAGAATACAGCGGCACACCGTCGTCTTCGTTGTTCCATGAATTGTAAATGATGTTGAGTTTGTCACCACCGTTGAACAAACGGACTGGACATGCATCGTCACAAAGGTCACAGCCGTAACACTTGTTCATCTCAAACTCATAACCACGTGCCATCGATCGTAGAAGGACGATGACGACTGCGCCAAAGGTCAGACATGGAATAAACATGGCATAGGTCAACTTTGCATCAAGTGACTTTGGATTGACGTGATAGGATGGATTTGTAACATCGCTGTAGGTTCCTGTTGCCGCTGCAATCATAGCCGTATCGCTCAAATCAACGACCTTTCCAGCGTTGTCTCCTGCGTTACTGTCCCAGAGAAGAAGTGGTTGGAATGTTCGAACGGAGAACGATGTCTCGGTGGTAATGGAATCATTCAATGCCAATGCACCGGATGCAATCAAGGAATATTCGTAGTTGTAAACGCCTGGAACAAGGTTGATTTCAGCACCTTCACATCCTGTGAAAGAGGCGAGTACTGAGCCAGAGCTGTCAGTGACAGTCATGGTGCTTGCAAGCATTGTAGCGGTATTGACACCGTTGATTTTTCTCTCACTAGCACGGTATTCACAAGTGACGTCTGTTGGAAGTGCTTCGCTTGTGAATTCATCAGTAACTGTGAACGTTCCTGAGGTTGCGTAGTTTTCTCCACCTGCAAACGTGACTGTAGCACCTGCTGCGTTGTCGCCTGTTTCTGGATTCTGGTGATTGTTTGCATCGCTGAAATCGATGATGGTTTGACGTGCAGGTTGGAAGATCTGCCAGTCCAGCCAAGCGGCTGCGGGAACAATACCGTCCGTGTATCCCCGATCGTCAGAAAACTCGTTGGTCTCGTGAACAAGAACATCTGACGGTTGTGTTCGCATTGCTTCGAGTTCTGGGTAGTAGTCGTGTGTCAATCCCTTGATGGTCAAGAGCCCACCTGCTTCCCAGAATCCATTGTCGTAGGTGTCAAAGGTTGCAACCGATGCACCTGCAGAAACAATGAGTGCTCCAACGATTAGACGCTTGCCGTGTTCGGGAGTGAAGCCAGAACCCCATGCCTTGACCAAAACATTCCTTCCGACGAAGTAGATTACAATCCATAACAGCATACCCGTCAAAATCCAGGGCACAGCATTGAAGATTTCAGCAATCCACGGGGCTCTCGTTCCACAGAGTAAGTCTCCGTGAGAATCGAGTTTACAATAATCCGATCTCTTTTTCCCGTACATTTCAAGGAAGATGTTGATTGAAAATACAGAGATGAACCACACGTGAGCAAGGTAGACTGCACCAGCTGCTGCAAACCATGGGTCTTCGACAGGACGCTTCTCACGGCCACCGAGGAACGGCGGAAGTGCGAGAATACCGACTGGAATACCGGTAAGAGCGGCGCCCCACCATGCAGCGTTCCAAGCGAAAACGGGCTGACCAACAATGTCGCCAATAAATCCGGTCGGAACCGTAAACTGCGGTAGGTACTCTCCCCACCGGAGGTAACCGTACGAGAACAGTACATACCAGTCAGGGAAAACGAAACCTGCTTGAGCATACGGGTCGGCCGCACCGTGGAGAGGCGGTGGAATCAGCCACGCATAAAACAAGAGTACCGCTGCCATAAAGGCAAACAAAATTGTGTCACGTAGTACCTCATGTGGCCAGAATCCGTGACCCATTCGAGTACGCTTACGCTTTTCGCCAGCTTCTTGCAGCTTGGCCTTTTCATCCATGTACGAGGTTGCAACTCGTCCCAAATTTTCCATTAAACCCATTCAAATTCCTCCGATCAATGTGGCTCCGCAATACCTTGTACCCAGACAATAAACAAGTGAATGATGATCAATGTAGTCACTATCACTGGTAGAATAAAGACGTGGATGAAGTACATCCGAGTTACTGTTCGGGGCGTTAATGAAGACCCACCAAAGAGAAGTGTAGCGATGTACTTTCCAACGAGAGGCGAGGAGTTCGCAAGATTGATTCCGATGACAGCAGCACCGTATGCCAGACTGTCCCACGGTAAGAGATAGCCAGAGTAACCAAAGACAATGGTCAAGGCCATCAGCGCTACTCCAATTAGCCAATTGAGTTCACGAGGGTTTCGATATGCTCCGGTGAAGTAAACACGGCACATGTGTAAGAAGACAGAAGCGACCATGAAGTGCGTACCCCAGTGGTGGACTGCACGAATGATGTAACCGAACGGAAGTTCGAGCATGATGAATTCCATTGATGCATATGCAGGCGACGGATCACCTTCGCCACCCGGTACGTAGTAGATTCCGAGAATAGTTCCGGTTAGAACGAGAATAATGAAACTGAGGAACGAGATTCCTCCAAGGCAGTACAATGGATACCAATACCAAATGATCCGTAGTTTGTACTTCTCTGCGTGAGTTAGTGGCATCTGTCGATGCATGTTGTAGTAAGCACCTTTGGACATGTTCCAGTAGTCTTGGATGCGGAATCGGGTATCCATCCATGAAAAGACCCACAAGAACGCTCGTTCGGAAATACCCATTCCACCGGTTGATTCAACCGCACGAAGGATTTCTCGTCGAGGCATTTCCTCGGTCTCCTTACGGAGTGTGAAGGCTACAAGAACGATGATGAAAGCGATAAAGAACCACAAAATCCAGAACATTGTTGTCATTTTAACACCTCAATCACAATACGTCAACCAATCGACGTAATCGGTTATTCCCTCAACAACACCGTTGTTGAGTACAATTGGAATTAATGGAAGTCCCACAGGCGCAGGTCCTCCTGCTTTTCGAACACCTGCATAGGTAAAGGTCGCACCATTGGAACGGTTACGGTTGGTGTTCATCTCAAGAGCCGTTGTGTCAAATCGTGAAGAGTGGCAGATGCAGAACAGCTTGGTTCCACCGTCGTCGGTACCGCCCGGCGTCCAGGTATCATCGGTATAGGAGTTTGAAACAAGTTGCCAACCTGGAATGCAACAAAGGTGAGTGCATCGTCCAAAGACCATGATCAAATCATCTGAGGGGTAAATACGTTCATCCATTGCGACCATATCCTCGAAA
>VMHT01118830.1_pt1 | contig 21568 bp, 30 predicted proteins | sample 4693611 | NCBI WGS metagenome assembly VMHT01 (sample SAMN12280063, study PRJNA550983) | marine metagenome | isolation source: seawater sampled from same location over 5 years 0.02-0.2 micron viral filtrate | place: USA: collected off the coast of southern California halfway between the port... ...
AATAATTAATAATTATTTAACTTTATAAAAAATAATAATGAGAGAAGCAATATATAATGATATTAAATATATTATTGGACAAAATGCAAACGAAAATTGGAATATTTTAGAAAATGCTTGTAAAATTAATGATAATTATATATGGTTTCATTTGAATAGTTTTCCATCTTGTTTTGTTATTATGTATTCATCAATTGACGACCTATGTGATAGTAGTTTAAATGATTATTTAACCTATGGTGCAACTTTATGTAAGCAAAATACTAAATATAGAAATCTTGCTGATTTAAAAATATGTTATACTCAATTAAAAAAATTAAAAAAAACAAATAAAATTGGAGAGATTATAATAAGTGGGAAAAGAAATATTATAAAATTATAAAAAAATCCTTAAAAATGGCTATTTTTAAAAATGTTACCATTAAGATAACAATTATTTTTTTATTTAAAAAGTGAAAAAAAATGGGAAAAAAAGGTTTGGCAATTTTTTTGGAATTGGACATTTTAAGAATGTCCATTTTTGATATGTTTGATAAAGGTTATAAAAAAGAGTGAAAAATCAATTTTAAAAGTGTTATTACCATAAATCAAGCTAAAAAATATTGTTTGAAAATAGTAATTTTTTAATTTTTTTGGATTTTATAAATGTCCATTTTTAAAAATGTTGTAAATACAACAAAATTATCGCAAAAAATCGTATTAATTGATAATAATTTTAAAAAATATATGTAATATACTAATAAAACAAAAAATTTAATTTATATTTTATAATACATAAATTAAATAAAACAAAATAAAACATTTTATCGCAAAAAGTCGCAAAAATCACTATTTTTTATTTTCTTATCAAAAAAGGTAATAAATAATTTCATATAAAAAAAGTGAAAAAAATTTGTAAAAAATCGTTTGGCAATTTTTTTGGAATTGGACATTTTAAGAATGTCCATTTTTGATATGTTTGATAAAGGTTATAAAAAAGAGTGAAAAATCACTTTTAAAAGTGTTGTTACCATAAAAGATGTTTAAAAAAACTTTATAGAATATAAAAATTTTTAATTCTTGGATTTTTAAAATAGAAAATTTACGAGAAATACAACAAATACAACAAGATATATCGTAAATATCGTATTTTTAAATTTTTATATAATTTCAAATTTATACATAATTGCAAACAGTATCAAAAAAAAGTAATTTTAAAATCAAATAATTAGTTTTTAAAAATACAACAAAATAAAACAATTTCTCGCAAATCAATTTAAACAATAAATATAATATAATATAATATACAACAATATAAAATGGATATATCGCAAAATAAATCGTATAAATATATTTGCATAAAATGTAATTACAAAACAGATAATAAAACAGATTTTAATAAACATATTTTAACACTTAAACATAATAATACAACAAAATACAACGAAAATATCGCAAAAAATGCAAACAAATTTATATGTAATTGTGGTAAAATGTATCCATTTAGATCATCATTGTATAATCATAAAAAAAAATGCACATTTATAGAAAAGAAAGAAAAATCAAGTTTAATAGTTAAAAATGATGATAATTTGGAAACCAATGAAGAATTAAAAAAATTAGTATGCAAACTTATAACAGAAAATAATGAAATTAGAAATACTATTTTAAAAGAAAATAGCGAATTAAGAGCACAAGTAAGTGAATTAATACCGAAAATAGGAAGCAATAATACTCTTAATCAAAAATTCAATATTCAAGTATTTTTAAATGAAAAATGTAAAAACGCCATAAATATGAATGATTTTGTAAAATCAATTGAAATCAGTAGTGAAAATTTAGATTTCACAAAACAAAAAGGTTTAGCAGAAGGTTTAAGTAATGCAATAGTAGAAAATATGAATAAATTAAGTGTTTATCAAAGACCAATGCACTGTACAGATACAAAACGCGAAACACTATATATAAAAGATGAAAATACTTGGTCAAAAGATAATTCTAAAGAAAAATTAAAAAAAGCAATTAAAAGCGCTTCTTCAAAAAACTATAAAGCATTGCAAAAATGGAGAGATAACAATCCAGATTTTATGCAAAATGATGATAAAAAAGATTATTTTGTTCATGTTATTTCAGCAATAGGTAAATCAACTGATTCAATAGATGATAAAATAATTAAAAATTTATGTAAAGAAACATATGTTAAATCTATTAATGAATAAACATAATAAACATAATAAACATAATAAACATAATAAACATAATAAATATAAAATATTATATAATTTATAATATTTTATGACTTTTTTAGTAAATATTCCACGACCATTTACAATTGAAGCAATGAATAAATTGGCAGAAGTTGATTATAATGTTGCAACAAGAGTAAGTGAGATTGTTGCCGAAACAGTAAAATGGGCATACATACATGATCAACCATGGATAGCACATTATGCTGTCGAAGGATTACAAATGCTTGATAGTTTTGGTAGTATATTAATAGCAATTGTTGTATATATTGTTAATCATACTTCGTAATATTTGTATTATTTAATATATTATCTAATAATGATTTTAAGAATTTTTTTGGTTTTTTTCCACTTCTTAATGCATCCTCGCGCTCTTTAATACTATTATATGCTTCAAATTGATATGGAATAATATCTAGATCACTTAAAATATAAAATAATGCACTGCTATAAAATATTGTTTGTGCAACATTTCTAATTTTTGAGCGAACCGGATCTTCTGGTAAAACATAAACAGGCATATTACCATTTTTATCCATTGCATCCATTAATAATTGTGGAAAATTTTTATCCTTTACTAAACATACCCATCTATGACCTTCTTTAGTAGTAGCAATAACACAATCATGCTGGACCGCTATTTGTAACGAAAAAATTGTTCTATTTTTGATATTTTCTAATAAATCATTATAACTTATTATCTTTTCAACTGGTGGGGGGACTAATCCAAATATAGACCAATATGCAAATGGATCGTCTTTATTATTTTCCAAATTATTGAAAGTAGGTGATAATTGAAAAATAGTATGTTGTTCTGTTAATATGTCTGCATTAGTTATGGTAGGTATTAATAAAGAACCACAAATAATAGAGCGTCTTGTTATTTTATTTAATTTATTTGTTTTTAAAGCATCAATGTATGTGAGCTGTGTGATAATAAACAAAATTTTAATAATAAAATTCATATTTATTATATATTTTATTGTTAAGTATTTAAATTTATACTTTAATTTATACTTTAATTGGTTCTGCATTTTGTATCAAATGATAATTTTTATTTGGACGTTTTATTGAACATAATAACCCACAAACACAAGACATTGTAAATAATATTAATAAATGATTATAATTTATATTATTGATAATAGAGTCAAACATCTTTTCATCAACAATATAGTAATTCTGAATAGTATATAAATTCTTTTCAAGTTCCATTTTATATATATTAATAATAAAATTTTTATATAATTATTTAAAAAAATAAATAATTATATTTTAAAATTTTAAGCCTGATGGCGGTTTCGAACCACCGACCTTCGCATTACAAGTGCAACGCTCTACCACTGAGCTAATCAGGCATATTTGGAGTCACTGGGGGTCGATCCCAGGTCTTTTCCTTGCAAAGGAAATGTTCTTCCGTTGAACTATGACCCCAAATAAAAAAAATGGGCTGACCGCGGATCGAACGCTCTCCTAACTGAGCTATCAACCCAAAAACGCCGGCAACAGGATTCGAACCTGTGCGTGCTTTGCACATGAGGACTCAAATCTCACTCCTTAACCACTCGGACATACCGGCAAAAAAAACGACACCGACGAGACTCGAACTCGCGCTCCTTTTAGGAAATGGATTAGCAATCCATCGCATTACCAACTCTGCCACGGTGTCTGAATGATTGTATCAATCATTAATATAATTCTTAATATTTTTTTAAGTCAATATTAAATTTAATATATTTAAAATTGATTTTAACAACCATATTTAAAATTAATTTATTTAAATTATAGAATGGAGGAAGAATGGCGAAAGATTGAAGGTTATGATAATTATTCAATATCAAATTTTGGTCGGGTAAGAAATGATAACACAAAAATTTTATTAAAAACACATATAAAAAATGGTTATTGTGCTGTAACTTTATTAAGATATAATAAAGGTAAAAGATATTTTATATATAGATTAATAGGAAATGCATTTATTCAAAATCCAAAAAACTTACCATTTATTAATCATAAAAATCAAAAAAGAGATGATAACAGAATTGAGAATTTAGAATGGGTTACTAATATTGAAAATAGTCAATCTAAAAATAAAATTTGTAATATTGGATGTGTTAGTTCATAAATTAAAAATGGAAATACATATTATAAATCAAAATTAATAGTTTATGGAAAAAGTTATCAAAAAAATAGCAAAGACAAAGAGATTTGTGAAGAATGGTTAAAAAATCGTAGATATGAAATAGAAAATGAGTTAGAAATAACAAAAGATAAAATATATTAATAATATATTTTTATATAATATTATTAATGTCTTATTTTGTTTATTTTATTAAATCTACAAATGAATCCACTTATATAGGCGCAACAGTTGATTTAGATAAAAGAATTAGACAACATAATAAAGAAATTAAAGGCGGAGCAACTGCAACATCTATTAAAGTTTCGCAAGGAGAAGTATGGTCATATCATTGTTATGTTGAAAATTTTCCTACATGGAATGAAGCACTAAAATTTGAATGGAGATGGAAACAAATTTCAAGAATGTTACAAAAAAAAAATCCATCACAACATCCAACAGAAAAACGCATGGAAGCACTCAAAACACTTTTAGATTTAGATAAACCCACGTCCAAAGGAATGTTATATAGTGAATATGAAAAAAAACCAAATGTGGTTTATATATGAATTTTTTTTTATTTAATATATTGAAATCCCAGAACTAAAATAAATAATATTAAACTACAAATTTCGGCCTCATTATGTATGTTATTTAATTCGTGATATTTTTTAATATAATAATGAGCAAAATAAGGTTGATACATTGCGGCAATTATTGTTCCCAAAATACGTGGAAATAATTCAGGATTCAATATAGGTATAATTACACTTGATAATTCACTTATTGCAATTGCTTGAATTGGATGTTCAGGATATATTAAACTAGCCGCTATTGCACGATTTGCACGAATTAAAGGAACTAAATACATAATATAAATAAAAATAAAAAATTAGTTTTAACTTTATTTTTTTAAACTATTAACCTTTACAACAAAGTATTTATTGTATAAAACATATTGTTCCATTTTCATCACTATAAGACAATTTTTTCAATTTATAATTTTTCTTTTTTAATGTAAAGTCGATCGTTTTAAGACAACAATCACACGGTTTTGCATTCATTAATTTAGACCCATTATTATTTGTTCTAAAAACTATCAAATTAATAGGACAAACTTTTTCTGATTTTTTAAGACGATTTACACAATCTACTTCGGCATGAATACAATCTTTATTTTCATTTGATGCTTTATTATTAAGATTATACTGGTTGTGGCCAAACGCATAAAACGCACTGATGATTTAACTTTGGTGAGAACGCGACACAACCAATCTTGGCTTTACCATTATCTTTGTTTTGAATTTCGGCACGCAAAGGAACATATGTATTCAAAATATTCTGCAAAACCATTATATAATTATTTATATACTAATTTCTATAACACCATATTCATTATCAATTTTTTTTTGAATATCATGAGCAATAACTAATGCTTTCCCTCTGTCTCTAGTATATTTATTAATATGGTTATTATTGATTAATAATTCTTTTATATATAATATATTAAATTGAGTATCCATACATAAATTTGGTAAAACATAATATTTATATTTATATTTTACTACTGCAATTGTGTTATTATTTGACATACTAAATATTAAATATTTAGTATTTAGTATTTAATATTTAGTATTTAATATTTAGTATTTATTATAATTAATATTTATAAAAGACACTGAACAATATCATAATAAAAATCTAAAATATGCGAACCAGTAGAATCTCCCATTTGTGTAAATTGAATAATCATTAATACTAAAAATTTTTTAGTTTCAACTTTTAAATATTCATTTTCCAATACACTAGTTACTAATTGACTATTTGTATTTAATACAAAATGCGATATAGAATCCATTTGTGGAAAAATACTTGACATTTTTTTAACTAAGAAGTCACTTTGATCATGATTAAGTAAATTTGTACATTTACACAACAAAGATCTCGAATCTAGTTCAAGCATATTTATTTGTTTTAGTTCATTGTTATTATTTTTTAACATTGGCTTTTGAATTATAACGGGTGCAATTACATATGCATCGCATACACTTAAACTATTAAATAATAACAATGCTTTTAATATAAACTTAAGCATATTATTATAATAATATTTTATCTTAATATAAAAAATATATTATTATAATAATATTTTATCTTAATATAAAAAATATATATAAATATTTATTTTTACATATGTCTAAATATTATATTTTGAATATTTCCATTCATTTGTTGCTGTCCATTATTTAAATCACTTACTACTGTTTGTTGTCGTGTTACACCATTTATTGTTTCATTAATTGTTTCAACTCTTTTACCATTTACTATGGATATTGAAGAGGAGCGCATTACTCTATTCATATTTCCCGGTATATTAATTGAAACATTCATTCCACGATGTATTCCGTTCATTTGACGCGCAATATTCATGTCTTTAAACAGTTGATTAAATATTTCATGTGGATCGATGGAACTGCGTCTAAAGTTACCCTGTGCAAATGATGGTATATGTTTATCTTTATTTGTTAATACTTCATATGCTTCTGCTATTATTTTAAATTTTTCCTCTGCTTCTTTTTTTTCTTTTTCAGAACTATTTCCATGTTTATCTGGGTGATATTTTATTGCCATTTTTTTATATGCTTTTTTTACTTCTTCGTCAGATGCATTATTTTGTAAATTCAAAATTTCATAATATTTTTCAAACATTTTTATTTTATATTAAACAATAAATATATTTAATATAAAATAAAAAATAAAAAATTGATTTTAAAAATATATTTAATAACTTATCAAATAAAATTATAATAACTATCATGCTATCTTATTTAAAAAGTTTTGTATATAATGATTTAGATATTAATAATGATTTAGATATTAATAAATATTCAAAAATTTTAGAATTTGTACCCAATCACGGAGAAAAGATTATTAATCTCTTATTTGCACATGAAGAGTTAATTAATTATATTAAACAATTTTGTATTAATGAAAAAACAAATAAATTTGTGATTTCATTATCTGGTGGTGTTGATTCCATGGTTTTAATTAGTATTATTCAAAATCTTGGTTACGAAGTAGTAGGCGCGCATATTAATTATAATAATAGATTCGAAACAAAAGACGAAGAAAAATTTTTAAAGTATTGGTGTTCAAATAATGATATTAAATTATACATAAAAAATATTGACTCTATTAAGCGTAACAATACGAAGAGGAGCGAATATGAAATTATTACCAAAAATATTAGATTTGATTATTATAAAGAAGTATTAAAAAAGGAAAATTCTAATATTATGCTTCTGGCTCATCATAAAGATGATATTGTTGAAAATATTTTTGCAAATGTATGTCGCGGACGCAATATTTTAAATTTAGCAGTAATTAAAGAAACAGCACACATTGATGGTGTTAATATTGGAAGACCAATGATAGATATTTATAAAAAACCAATTTATGAATTCGCTAAAAAATATCAAATTCCATATTTTAAAGATACAACTCCTGATTGGTCTGTGCGTGGAAAATATCGTAACCAAATTTCACCATTAATTGAAGATACATTTACCAAAAATGTAAAAGATAATCTATTAGGATTAAGTAGGCAGTCACAAGAATGGAATAATTTGGTTACCAGGCAAATTATTGTTCCGTTTATGGAGACAATTACTTGGACTAACAAACAATCAGAATTAGGTGTGAGTTTTGATATTACTAATTATAGAAATCATCCATTGTGTTTTTGGAATATTATTTTTGCAAATATATTTTATCATTTTAATAAAAATTGTCCATCGCGTAAAGGTATTCAAACATTTATAAATGTAATCAAAGAAAATTGTGTGTGTTATGCGTCTGTTTCAAATACTTGTATTTGTTATGTAAAAAATAGTAATATTAAAATTACTATCAAAGATTAATATATTAAAAATAAAATAAAAATAATATCAATGTCATTATATTGTATTAAACGCGTTAATATAGAGATAAAAAATTTTCATGAAAAAAAATATATTACTAATTTTTTTAATAACTATGAAAAATACTTTGAAAATCAAGATGTAAAATTAATATTTAGCGACGACAATACTATGAAACAATTTTTAGAAATTACTGATAAACAAAACGATAAAGTATTATTGAGATTATTAATACCAAATGATTATCCATTTAAACCATATAAAATTTTTAGTTATCATTTATCTAATAACAATGATTTAAATTATCATAAATACATTTCACAATTAAATAGTAAAAATAAAATACATAATAATGAAGTTTTAAATTTTTTTTATAAAATTCAGTATACTAAATCACAATTTTTAAATTTGGATTATAACGCATGTTATTGCTGCAATAGTTGTATTTGTTCATCTAATTGGTCTCCATCATTGGTCTTTAAAAATGTATTGTTAGAATATTTAGAAATGACTTTTATAAATAAATATAGCAAGCCTTATAATTATTTGTATATGGAAAATATATATAATCAATTATTTGAAAACTATTTTAATAAATTACCAAATGAAATAATAGAAATTATTTTTAATTATATGCACGAATAATACTATAATAATATTCTATTATAATAATATTCTATTATAATAGTATTATAGTATTATAGTATTATAGTATTATAGTATTATAGTATTAAGTATGTATTTAATATACCCTATTGCATTAAGTTTTCATTATTTAATGGATATTATAATGGTTAAAATTTTATCAGATAATTATGATTACAAAAAAATAATGATTAATGCGTTTTTTATTGCGTTTTTTATATTATTATTATTTTTTCCACAAGATATTATCATAAAACCAGATATTAATTATATATATTTAATATTATTTGCTATTAATATATTGATTGGGCTTTTTATTTGGTATAAAGCAATAAAAGCAGATATAAATTTAGGACAATTAGATGGAATTGCTATTGCAATTTATTTACCATTATTAACTATTGGTTCTGCATTAATTTTTAAACAAAAATTAAAAACTATAAATATTATAGGTATTTTAATACTTGCGATTGGAAGTTACTTAACATTAAAATAATTATTTTATTATACTATTTTATATATAATAAGTAATATGGAATATCATTGGGCATATTTATCATTTTGTGAATTATTTATTACATCATTCAGTTTAATAGTAACCAAATATTTAACAAACACTGGCTTAAGTATTGAAGGATTAATTGCAATAATTTATATTATTGTTGGATGCGCTGGAATAATATATTTAATAAACCATAAAAAAGATTTGCAAAAAATAATAGACAATCTTACTCTTGGACTAATAATTTTATTAATATTTGCTTGTCTTTTTAGAGTATTTGGTTCAGTAATTATGGCAAAAGCAATACATTATGCTCCAAATATTGGTTATTCTCACTTAATTGTGAATTTAAATGTTATTATAACAATATTAGCAAGTTACTTTTTATTTAATCAAAAAATAAATTCAAAAACATTTGCTGGTATATTTATTACTTTAATAGGTATAAGTATGGTCATTTATTATAGCAACGAATAAATAAAAGATAAATTATTAGTATTATATAATATGAATAATTTATGGATTTTTTTAGCATTTATAGCAATGATTGTATCATCTTTACATACTATTATTTTTAAATATATTGAGAATAATAATAATTATATTGATATTTCATTAGCTATTATTTTTTTATTTACTGGTTTATTTTCATTAATATATTTATTATATAATTATAATAATTTTAAAAAATTTTTAAAACAAAAAAATTGTAATAATTTTTTATTATTATCTTTATGTGTAAGCATACTTATTCTTATTTTTAATATTTCATTATTATATTCTGTGAAAAAAAGTCCAAAAATTTCATATTGTTTATTAATTATTAACACTAATATTATTTTAACTTTATTATTAGCATATTTATTATTTAAAGAAAAAGTTATTTATAAAGCATTCGTGGGTATAATTTTAGCAATTATATGTTTAAATATAACAATTTATTATTCAAATAATTAATCCTCATCTTTCTGCAATACGTCTATAATTGGTTTGCTGATTAATAAGGCATCACTATTATTTCCATCAATAACATTTTCATCTTTATTCACAAAATTATAAATTTGTAGAGCCAACCAATCCAAATATTCATCCAAGACTTCTTGTTCTCTAATATCGTTACCTTTACTTAATGTTGTATGCATTAAATCACTCCAAATAGTATCTAATATATCACTATGTCCGTAATTTTCAGCGGTTTCTAATGTTACACTTAATGATGGATTTGATTGTTCTAATTTTTTTACATTTACACCAAAAGCAGGAATAAATGGTATTTCAAATTTTGGGAAAATTGAACCTTGATATGATTTGCCGGCATTTAAAACCAATATTTCTTCTAAATAATTTAGAATTGTTTCTTTATTTGAAAAAACCGAAAATAATGAATTATCAAATAATTTACTATTATCAACTGGGTCTAAAAATACTGCCTTATTAATTTTTTTTTGCTTATTAATAGTTTCAATAGCATTGACATACCCAGAAGAATGAGTCAATGGAATTAACTCTTTATATTCGTCTCTTATATCATATAAAAATTCGGTAGTAACACTGTTTTCGGCAGGTACAACACTTACAGAAAAATTATAGTTATTTAATGCTTTAATAAAATTACTATAAATATCTCCTGGAATTAATGCATTTGCTCCTGTATAAAAAATTAATGCATTCATAGATTTTCTTTCAATATCACTTGGTTCATATACTTTGACAATAGAATCTTCATATTTTCTTTTAAATACATTTACAGGCACATTTACTAAAAAACCGTTTGCAATTGATAACAATACAAATAACAGTCTCATATTATAATATATTTTATATAAATGTTTTTATATTAATAATTTAAAAATAAGTTAATACATATAATTATTTTATGATTGACGAAACATATGATATAAGTATTTATAAAGAAAGTTTAAAAAAAAATGGTTATACGATAATTCCAAATGTTTATAATAATGATGAAATAAATGAATATTGGAGTCAATTTAATAAATGGCAGAATGAAGTCCCCGATTTAACCAAATTACATAGTTTAATTGATTATAATGGTATTTATAAACATCATCAAGTGGGGCATCAAAGATTTGCTTGGTTAGCACGCACTAATCCAAAAATTTTAAATATATTTAAACAATTATGGAACACTGAAGAATTGGTTAGTGGATTTGATGGTTGTTGTCATTACCCAATTGATTATGTAGGCGAAGATCACTATTGGATACATACAGATCAAAGTTCGCGAAAAAAAGGGTTGTCTTGTTATCAATCATTTTTAAGTTTAACAGATAATAACGAGAGAACATTAATATTATATAGCGGAAGCCATTTATTGCATGAAGATTATTTTGAAAAAATGGAAATAGATGAACCTCGTAATTGGCATATAATAGATAAAAGTTATTTTAATGAAGTTTTAGAAGCAAAAAGAATAAAATTATCTGTTAAGGCAGGTGACTTGGTAATTTGGGATTCACGTACTTTTCATCAAAATAGTTGTGGTTCCGAAGATTGTGTTGAAGAGCGTTTAATACAGTATTTGTGTTATTTACCGCGTCATCATGAAGATAATAATGAAAAACAAAATAATATGCGAAGAAAATTTTATGAAAATTTAAGAACAACGAGTCATTGGCCATATCCAATGAATGCTGTACCGGAACAAGCAAATTTTTATAATTATTATAATCCTGAAAATGAGATTTTAATTGATTACGAATCTTTATTAAAACCCGATTTAGAAGACATGAAAGAAGAAATAGAAAAACTATTATAATAGTTATAATTAAAAATTTTTATAAAATAATATAAATAATATTATACTACTTATCAAAAGTAAATATAAATCACTATTTTTATATTTTTTCAACTCTTTTTTGATTTTATTTTTATATTTAAACAATAATAATGCAAATGCAATTCCTATTAATGAACCTACTATAGTTTGTTCAATAGTATGACATTTAATTAAAACACGAGAATACATTACAAATAACATTGTAATTATAAATATAAAACATCCAAAATTATTTATTAAATTATTATTTTCATTATTATTTTCTAATAAAGTTAATACACCCATTGTTGAAAAAAAACCGGCTGATTGAGAATGTCCAGACGGCATTCCATATGATTTTGGATATATTGGATTACATGGTTTAAAAGAACAACAATTCTTTGCTCCTTTTGGTCGAATTCCTTTACCCAAGAATGGTATATCTTGTTTTCCAAATATTTGTGAAAATACATTATGTTTTAAAAATTGATTTAATTTGTGGTTTAAAAATAATCCAATAAAAAATATTAAAAAATCAATATTTAAAGTAAAAAAATAAGCAAAATATAATATAATTATTTGAAATAAATCCGATGCTCTTGCTATATTTATTAAATAATCCATTTATATATTATAAAAACATTTAAAGTTATAAATTTAATTAATAGATATATTATTATCAATGATTTTTAATAATCCAAAGTTTTTGAAATTTTTTTATAATGCTCTTTTGACTGGGATGCCAAGTTTAACATATAATCCGTATAATAAAAATACATTACACGCGCCATTTATTGTAAATAAATATTCAACATATATTAATTATAAATTAAATGAATCACAAAAAGAATATATTAATAATTTTTTAGATAAAAATACACAGGGATTTGAGCTATTACCCGTATCATTATTTAATGATAATTCAAAAGAATATTTTTTAAGTATTAATATTTATAATTGTAGTAGTCCATTATTTGATTATATTAGTGATGATATACCAAGTAGATGTGAAATAAATGTGTATGTTAAAGATAAAAATGATGTTCATGGGACATTAATAATTGAATATGCATCAAATATTTTATCTTTAGACCCGGATAATTTATTTAAATCTAAATCAAGTGTTAAATTTGATATAGATAATGAATTGGTTTATGGCAATGTTAATGATAATAATTTTGAACTTAAATTTAATTATAATAGATTTTTAAATACAACAATACATAATAAAATAAGTTCAAATTTAATAAAATTTACAGATAAAATATTTTATAAAAACGGATTTTATGATAAAGTTTATTATGATTCTTCATTGATTCATAATAAAATAATAAATGCTAACGATTATGAAGTTTATTTTAAATTTTTTGATATGGAATTTAATAATGTAGATAATATATTTTATTTTGAAGATAAAATAAATTTTGTAGGGGGGATGTGGGATAATTTAAATAAAAAATTATAAGTTTTAATATGTACTTCCTATTAAAGCTCTATAAAAAGTATAAATAGCAAAAAATATTGTAATAACATGAATAACTATAAATACTTTATTAATATTTGACCATTTTTCTATTGCTTTGTATTTTGGATTATTAATATATTTTTGAATATCATTATATAAAAACAAATTTAATAAAAATGAAGCACTTAATAATAACAGCGAAACTAATATCATACCAATAACATATAATTTACTTTTTTCTCTATAATATCTTGAGTAACCTAATGCAGCAAATGATACCGCAGTAGTTAATGCCACATTGCGAATAGACGTTTGAAAATACATTATTAATTCTTTAAAACTTTTAAAATCCAGTTTGTTTTCATCATTATCATTATCATATTTGTTTGTTATTACTTCTAAACTAGACATTTATATATTATTTAGATAAAAATAATTATTTATAATATAATTAAATTATTAATGACATTCACTAATACTTTAATACTTAAGAAAAATGTTGTTCCATTAAAAAGTAACATTTTTATGCTAAATAACTATAAGAATACCACTATTAATATTGATAATGAATTTTATAATCCAATTATTGGCAGCAATTTAGGTATTCCATTAAATTTACTACAATATATATATATTAATACTTATTTTAATGAAAATTTGATAACACCCGAATTAATAGCTTTACAATTTGCTATTGGAATTTTTACGTATGGAAGCGATAGATTAATTGATGCATTAGAATATTCTAATACTTCAAATTATAGTGTAAATAAAATAAATTATTATAATTATTTAAAAAAAACAAAAAATTTCAATATTTTTACAATAGCAGTAAGTTATATATATATAATTAGTTTATTAATAAATAACCCAGAAACATATCCTATATTATTTTTGTTAACATCTACATTGGGATATAAAAAATTTAAAACAAATTTTGGTCAGTTTAAAGCATTATATATTGGAATATTTTGGACACTTGGAACAGTTATTTTACCAAGTGTTTTAATAGAACATAATTATAATATATTAAACGAACCAACTATCATTTTACCAAGTGTATTTAATTTATTTGCATCCAGTAACTTACTTGATATAAAAGATATAAAAGAAGATAAAGCAGAACAAATATATACATTACCTGTTGTTTATGGAACAAATTTTGCAATAGGAATTAGTCATATTAGTATAATTTTGGCAATATCATTATTTTACAATAATGAAAATTTTGATAATAATATTTATATATCATTATTATACGAAGCACAGAGTTTAGGTGGATTTTTTTTAAATTTTAATAATACAAAGAATTAAAATTAAAGAATTAAAATTAAAGAATTAAAATTAAAGAATTAAAATTAAAGAATTAAAATTAAAGAATTAAAATTTATTATATATTTACAAATGAAAAATATAACAAATGAAGAGATTTTAATATTAAATCAAGATTGTTTACAAAATACAAAAATAATATTACATAAAAATAATATGCAAATAATTTTTGTAATTTTTGTTTCTATAACTATAACAGTTTTTTTTGCTTATTGCTTTAATGAATTAAAATAATCAAAATATAATTATATAAAATTAGTTAATCTACTTCATCAATATTTGGTCCGCTCGGCATATCAGTTACGTCTGGCATTCCTCCTGGCATTCCTCCTGGCATTCCTCCTGGCATTCCTCCTTCTCCGCCTGCTGAAGCCATCATTTTTTCTTGTAATGGTTTCATTGCTTCTTGAAATTCTTTTAATCTACTTTCATATTCTTCTTTTGATGCTTTTTGATTTGCATCTAACCAACTTGTAGATTCGTCTATAATTTTAGTTAATTCTGTTTTCATTGTTTCATCAATTAATGATGCCATTTTTTCATCGCTTAATGTTGATTTCATCTGATAAACTAAATTTTCATAATTATTGCGCGAATCAATGGTTTGTTTAGCATTTTCATCCTCATCTTTAAATTTCTCCGCATCTGCTACCATTTTATCAATATCTTCTTTGGAAAGACGCCCTTTATCGTTTGTCACAGTAATATTATCAGTTTTACCACTAGATTTTTCACTTGCCGTAACTTTTAAAATACCATTTGCATCTAAATCATAACTAATTTCAATTTGTGGAACACCACGTGGCATTGGTGGAATTCCCTGTAAAGTAAATTCTCCTAATTTATTATTATCTTTTGTAAATTGACGCTCTCCTTCAAATACTTGAACGGTTACAGCTGGTTGATTATCTGCATATGTACTAAAAGTTTGGGATTTACTTGTTGGAATCGTACTATTACGTTCAATAATTCGCGTCATAACCCCACCGCTCGTTTCTACACCAAGACTTAATGGTGCAACATCAAGTAATAAAAGATCGTCAATTTTTGAATCTTTTACTCCAGAAAGTAATGCGGCCTGCACCGCAGCACCATACGCAACTGCTTCATCTGGATTAATAGATTTATTAAGCGCTTTTCCATTAAAAAATTCACTTAACTGATTTTGAACACGTGGAATACGTGTTGAACCACCTACTAATACAATTTCATCAATAATTGATTTACTAACACCGGAATCTTTAATAACCTGTTCTACAGGTTCAAATGTTTTTCTAAATAAATCTCCACATAATTCCTCAAATCTCGCACGCGTAATTGTACCAACATAATCAATTCCATCAAACAAACTATCTACTTCAAGTGTTGCTTGTGTTGAAGAAGATAATGTCTTTTTTAAATTTTCGCAAGCAGTTTTTAAACGACTAACAGCACGTTTATTTTCACTTAAATCTTTTTTATGTTTTCTTTTAAAATCTTGAGTAAAATGATGCACTAACCGCGTATCAAAATCTTCTCCACCTAAACGCGTATCTCCTGCTGTTGCTTTAACTTCAAAAATACCCTCATCAATAGATAAAAGAGTTACATCAAAAGTACCACCACCTAGATCATAAATTAAAATATGTTTTTCTGTATTATCTTTAGTTTGGTCTAATCCGTATGCAATTGCTGCTGCGGTTGGTTCATTGATAATGCGCAATACATTTAACCCAGCAATAATACCTGCGTCTTTAGTTGATTGGCGTTGTGCATCATTAAAATAGGCAGGAACAGTAATAACCGCACTATCTACAGTTTCGCCCAAATAATCTTCTGCAATTGTTTTCATTTTTGTTAATATCATAGAAGAAATTTCTTCTGGTTGGAAATCTTTTAGTTCTCCTTTATGGTTTGCCTGAATAATTGGTTTATTATTTTTGTCAATTACATTAAATGGAAAATGTTTAATATCACTTTGAGTAGAAGAATCATTAAAAATTCTACCAATAAGGCGTTTTGCATCGTAAATAGTATTTTCTGGATTTTGAGATGCTTGATTTTTTGCCGCATTTCCAATTAAACGCTCATTATCTGTAAATGCCACATATGATGGCGTTGTTCGCATACCCTGTTCATTTGCAATAATTTCACATTGACTATTTTTCCAGACACCAACACACGAATACGTTGTTCCCAAATCAATACCAATAGCAACCATATATATGTAATATTTTATCTAGTCTTATCTTTTTAAATAATTTTTAATAAATTATTTAAAATTTATTAAAGATTATATATTATTAAACCATAATATAATATATTAATAAAAAAATTGTAATTTATTTATTTATTATATAAAAAAATATTAATAAATATTATAATAAAAAATTAATACCATGGAATTCAATGTACAAAATAATATTTTAGATACTTCTAATAACATTTTGGATAGTTCTAATAACATTTTGGATTTAAATGTATTAGAAAATATTTTTATAAATAATACTAATGCAACCAATAATGAAAACGCTTTACTAAATTTAAATAACATTGATTTACCATTAGAAAGAACTGTTCCAATTATTGTTCGTCAAAATGCTTTTGAAAAATCATAAGTAATTTAATATGATATGATGTGTTGTAATTTGGGCGGACTTCTAATTAAATTTTTAATAATGAGTTTTGTTGTTACATTATTTTCTTTTACAAAATGCAATTCGCTATCTTTTAATATCACATGTCCTGTTTTATAGTCACAATGCATTTTTAGATCTTCAATAATATTTGAAGTTCCATAATATGGGTGATCTAAAATTGATTCTTTAAAATTATGACCAAGCATAATACATGGAGTGTCGGCAATAAAACCAATATGATATTTATCTAAAACCAATGTGATCATTGATTCACAATTTGTTGTTGTTGGACTAACAATATTACTTGGAAATACCCATTCATTTTTTATCTTGATAGGATGCCAAGGAGTAATAATTAATCCATTTTCCAAATGCACCATTTCGCGTTTTTTTGTAGTAATTACCGTTTCAATAATAGTCACTACATTTGCAATAACAAAATTATTATTTTTATCAATTGAACGAATTATATCGCCTTTTTTTAAATTTTTAATGGGAATTTTACGGCCATCCGCCATTGTAATTTTACAATTATTATGAAAACAACCACCACTTGCATTATTAAACACAGACATTGAAACATTTGATGTTGGCATGCCTCTATATACTAAATTATTTTTTGCAATTAGCGATGGTTTAGGGGGAGGCATTGTATCAAAAATATCACTTGCTTTATCCACTATAGATTCAAAAATATTTCCACCAAATACGCAAGATTCGTCCTTGAAATTTGGCTTAATTTGTTGATTTAATGAACGCGAAAGTTGGTCTAAATAAAATTCCCCCCATCTCTTAAAATATACAAGATTACTTACAGCAAGTTTAATTTGACCATCATTAGAGGTATTGCCATTAAGATTTTTAATCATACCCTGTGTTAAATTATCATCGCAATTATCTTCTTTAAGTAATTTTTCTAATTTGTCGAAAATTATCATTGCTTCATTATTTAAATTACAGCGATTGTAATTTAACATTCTTCTAATTCCATCTACAAGATTGTATCTCTTAAGATGAATATTTACATCATTATTAAAAGTTAATGACTGAATAAAATTATTATCTACATAATAATTTTCGCTTTTATATGATTGTCCTCCGATTTTATAAGTATAATAATATCGAAATTTATCGTTTAAATTGGTATTTAATACAATATTTCTAGTTTGTTCAATTTGAATAGTTCCAATATCATAAATTAATTCACCTGTTAATTCGTCTTTTTGCATTGCATAATCACCTAACAAAATATCTTTGTTTACTGCTTGTTCTTCGGTAATATGTAATTGGACATTTAGAGCAACAGTACTAAGAATTGTAGCAATAAAATTACAAAATACAGTTGCAATTAAATTACCATCTGGAATATGCCCATTTCCGCCATTTGCATATTTTGCCATATCATATAATAGTTCAGGTTTAAGATTGTATCCAAATCCAAAAGTATAAATTGGGGTTGTAAAATTATTAGTTTTACGAAGACGTTTTAGTGTTTCAATTTCGCCTCGTGCGGGTGAAATATTTGGTAGTCCATCTGTTAACATAATAATTGCCCCATTGCGTGACTTATCTTCCCGTTGGTCTAAAATTTGAATTGCACTTTCAATTGCACCCCAAATATTTGTTTGTCCGCGGGGTTTAATAGTATCAATCTTTTCTAATGCGGTTGTTTTATTAATTTCTGTCATTGGCATAAGATCAAAAATTAATTCTGTAACATTATCAAATATAATAACTGCCAATCTTGAATTTTTATCAAGAGTTTTTGCTACTGTTTTTGCCGAATGATTTACAATATCTTGAATACTAAACCCTGCTTCAATATTTGAACCATTATCGTCTTGTGCAGAAATTTGTGCATTCATAGAACCAGAATGATCAATAACCAATACAATATCTTGAGATAGATGACCAAATTCTAGATCTTTTGGAAAAGATTCCTTATTAATATTAAAATTTAACATAATTTGATTTGCATTATTTTTATATACATTATGATCTATTTTAATATTTGAGGTTGAAATTGATGCTTGTTTTATTGTATTTTCAATTCTTCCAAATGCTCCGCCGTGATATTTATCACATAAAAATCTAATTGCTGCATTTACTTTTAAATTATTAATAGTCATTGGTTCTCGTGTTTGGGGTGAAATTCCCTTATCATTTAACCAACGAATAATTGCAGAGCGTTCATATGTTTGACCATCACTGCCTTGAACAGGATCGGTCATAATATCTTGAGTAATGGGGCAAGTAATGGAATCGGTAATAACATCTATATCCATATTTGAAGTCATATCTTTTATTATTATACAATAAATAATTATAATTATAATTTATAAATCAATTTTTTTTTCATTTTTTATTTTTATTTTTATTTTTATTTTTTTTCATTTTTTATTTTTATTTTTATATTTGCTTCAAAATAAAATAAATATAAAATTGATATAAAAATTTTAATGATTTTAATATACAATAAATTTATAGTAAATTATGGAATCAGTTTTAACAGAAAATAGTAACAATCATTTAGAAACAATTTATGTAAAAGAAGTTTATGAAGAAATAGCACCTCACTTTTCAAATACTCGTGTAAATAAATGGTCTTGGGTTATTGATTTTTTGGATTCTTTAAAAAAAGATTCTATTGTATATGATTTAGGGTGTGGAAATGGGCGAAATATGGATCATGGAAGTTTAAAATTTGTTGGTATTGATAATTGTGAAAGTTTTATAACTATTTGTGAAAGTAAAAATTTAAGCGTTATTAATTCAAATATTACTAAAATTCCTCTTAATAATAATAGTGCTGATGCGATTATTTGTATTGCAGTATTTCATCATTTATCGAGTTCAGAAAATAGAATTCAATCATTATTGGAAATGAAAAGATTGATAAAATCGGGTGGAAAAATTTTACTATCTACTTGGTCTATTAATCAGCCACAAAAAACACGACGAACATTTAATACATACGGCAATAATATTGTATTATGGAATAGTTATGGTAAAATTTACGAACGGTATTATTACATTTTTAAATTAGACGAAATTAAAGAATTAATAAAAACTGTTGGATTAATTATTTTAGATTACGAATATAGCTGTGGTAATGAAATTTTTACTTTAATGAAAATTTAAAAATTACTATTTAAAACTTACTATTTTTCTAAAATTTTTATTAAGTTATATACATTTTCAATATAATTTATATAATTTATATAATTTATTATACTATTATACTCATTTTTTTCATCAAAATTATTATAAAAATTATTTTCTTCTTTTAAAACCCATAATAATTGCGTAAGTAAAAGTTTATTATTAATAACGTACATATATTAATAATAAATTTTATTATTTTATTATTTTATTATTTTATTATTTTATTATTTTTTAACGTAAACTTATACAAAATATAATAACTGCAATTATACCTAATACAAATCCCAAATGAAATTTATATTGCATTTTTCTATATATATTTAACCATTCCGTTATTTGTCTTTTATCTGATAAATGTAATAACATATAATCAGATTTAGGATATAATATATAAAATAAATAATTTGTAACAAAAACTATAGAACCAACCAAGCAAACTAATGACATATTATTAAAACGTATTTTTAATACTTTTTTCATTATAAATATTGCAAATATTGCAAGTAAAATACCAAATATATAACCAATATAATAAATAGTTTTGCGTTCATTTATTATTTTTTCATAGGTATTTTTTTGCTCATTACTTAATACATTTAAAAAATTTTGTTTATCTTTTTTATCATTTGCACAAGATAATATTGTATATATATTAGCAATCAAAAATACTAACGCAATTATACAAGTTATTCCACAAATCATAGTATAATAATATAAAATAAATTAAATAAAATTAAATAAAATTAAATAAAATTAAATAAAATTAAATAAAATTAAATAAAATTAAATAAAATTAAA
>VMHT01187353.1_pt1 | contig 21563 bp, 20 predicted proteins | sample 4693611 | NCBI WGS metagenome assembly VMHT01 (sample SAMN12280063, study PRJNA550983) | marine metagenome | isolation source: seawater sampled from same location over 5 years 0.02-0.2 micron viral filtrate | place: USA: collected off the coast of southern California halfway between the port... ...
TTAGACCGTTGGTCTGATGATGATTACTATCCAAAAAAACAAAAAATTAAACGTACAAAACCTCGCAAAAATGATTTGGATGGTGTAAAAAAAGGTCGTACGTTTAAATCAACTAAAAAATAAATTATGGCTTACGAAAGACAAATAAATGAACATTTAGAAAGATTAGATCAATCTTTAGCACGTTTACATACAATGGTTAAAAGAGGCGAAAATGCAGCTGCTAGTCGTTTTATGTTAGAAGGAGAATTAAAAGATTGTTTTGAAGATCTTAAAAATATAATTACTATATCACACACAGGTAATTATGGGGCTAGAGGAGTTCAAAATACACGTCCACTTTAATATGTTATCAGCAGAAAAAATCCAAGCAAATTGGGATCGTTATATAGGTGTAATAGAAACTTGTTTTTCAAAAGAAAGAACAGACATATTATTACCATTTTTAGACAAATATAAAGAAAGAATGATGATGATGCCTGCCTCAAGTAAAAATTGGCACCATTCAGCATTTGCAGGTGGTTATACTGATCATGTTTTACGTGTATATGATTGCGCTAATTCGTTATATAAAACGTGGAAATTAATGGGGGGTGATATATCCACATATACCGTTGAAGAAATGCATTTCGCCGCTTTATTTCATGATTTAGGTAAGATGGGCCAACAAGAAGGCGAGTACTACCAACCAAACGATTCACAATGGCATGTTGATAAATTAGGTATGGTTTATAAATTTAATACCGACATTCCTGCAATGAAAGTTCCAGAAAGGTCATTATTTATACTTCAAGAAATTGGTTGTAAAGTAACTCAAAACGAGTTTATTACAATTAAAATTCATGATGGTTTATATGATGAGTCAAATAAGTTTTATTTTATGTCTGGTCAAAAAGAAACTAGATTAAGAACACATTTACCATTATTAATGCATCAAGCAGATCATATGGCTGCTCAAATTGAATTTGAATTATGGAATAATGCATCAAATAGCATTCCTAAATCAAAACCAGCTAATGCAAGTAAGGGTGATAAAACACTTAGGGCAGCTAAAAAAATAAACACAGAAAATAACCCAAAATTAGCATCAGCAACGTTAGATGTTATAGATTCATTTTTTAAAGATTAAAATATGACAACACTTAGTATTATATTATTAGTATTATTAACAATAGTTATAACTTCTTCTTTTTTTATAATTAAAAATTTAATTTATAAAAGTGAAACTTTAGAAGATTTTATATCAAAACAGAGTGAAGCTATCCAAGCATGTGATCAAAGATTGAAACAAATAGATGATAAAGGTATATTTTATTCTGATGATCAAATAGGATGGTTTTTTAAAGAAGTACAAAAAATACAAGAAGCATTAAACGAATTTACCCTTAAATAGACCCTTAAATGTTAAATGAAAAAAAACTAGAACCGGCTACCACCGGTTCTCTTACTCCCCCACCAGTTGTTAAAAAGAAAAGAGGTAGAAAACCATCTAAAAAACAATATTTTACATCAGATGTAGATGTAGCTATACAAGAATATTTAGCATCATCTAACCAAGCAGAAAGAAATGAAATATACCGTACTCGTATAGCATACGCTTTTTATAAATTAGCTGAAAATTTAATCCATACATTTAAATTTTATTATACAGAAGTTGAATCATTAGAAGATTTAAAACATGAAGTATGTTGTTTTTTCTTAGAAAAACTAGACTACTGGAAACCAGAAAGAGGTACTAAAGCATTTAGTTATTTTTCTATTGTAGGTAAAAATTATCTTATATTATATAATAATAACAATTATAAAAAGAAAAAACAAAAAGCAGATCCATTAGCTGCTGATGAAGATGAAGGAGTATTACGTCAATTAGGTAGGGATCAACGTAAACAAGATATAAAAGATTTCATAGATTATTTTACTGAATATGTAGATAAACATATGTTTACTATATTTAAAAAAGAACATGATAGAAAAGTATGTGATGCTGTAAATATATTATTTAAAAGAAGAGAAAATTTAGAAATATTTAATAAAAAAGCATTATATATTTATATAAGAGAGATGACAGGTGTAGAAACCCCAGTAATTACTAAGGTAACTAAAACCCTTAAAAAAATATATAAAAAATTATATACTGAATATAATGAAACAGGATATATAAAAGTTTAACTTTTTCCATATTTATAATAAAACAGTATGGATCCACTAAATCAAATATTATTTGACGATAAATCTTTTAGTGATTTATTAAAGGAAATTCATGGTAACCAAAAGAAAAAAGCTAAACAATTAGCTCAACTTATAGCAGAATTACGTCCTTTAGTACAATCATTAGGTGATGCTACTGTAGTAGTCCCATTAATAAAAGAATATATGGAAATTAGCGTTAAAAACGATGACGCTCTCCTAAAAATGGCAGCTATTGTTCAACGTTTATCTACGGGTACAGTAAATTCAGGTGATGGTGGGTTATTAACAGAAGAAGAAATGGCTCAACTTCAAGATTTAACTGAAGAAATAGCTAAAACTGTTGAAGAACCTAAACAATTAGAAATACCTGATCAAAATGAGACTAGCTAGAGTTCAAGAAGTTATAACAGACAAAGAACTTCAAGAAAAATTTTATAATTTATATGGGAAAGAAAATTCTATAGGTTCTATTTTATTTACTTATTTAGATGAACCTACACCTATAAATTTTAATCCATCTAATTGTAAAGTAGCTAAACCTTTAAATTATAATATATCACATTATCCTGTAGCAGGTGAATTAGTTCATATTCTTATAGAACCTAATGAAAGATATAACCAAAATGGCTCTAAAGATTTTTATTATCAAGCTCCTTTATCTATTTATCAACTACCAAATAGTGATGCATATCCAGATAGTTTAGACGAAAATGATGAATTTTATAAGGGACAATATTTTCCTGAGTTAAATAATATAAATCCTTTACTTCCATATGAAGGAGATATTATGATAGAGGGTAGATTTGGCCAATCAATAAGATTTGGTTCAACTATTGATAATACAAAAGTTACAAAACCTAATAGATGGAGTAATGAAGGAAGCATAGGAAATCCTATTACTATTATTAGAAATGGACAATATAGTAACCCTAATATTGAAAATGGGGAAAGAATATTAGAAAATATGGATGAAGATAATTCTAGTATATATCTTTGTTCTAGCCAACAATTATCTAATTTTCAACCAGCTTCTTTACATGATGAATCATATGGTCAAGATATATTTAAAGAAATACAAAAAGAAGAACCTATAATTTCAGATTCAGAAATGACATCAGATGTAGAAGAAGATATAGAATTAAATAGAGCATCTAATTTACCAGCAGAAGAATTACAACAATTAGAAGAACCAATAGAAGATACACCATATGCTTATTATGATGTAGCCCAAACAGAATTAATTGATAATGATTTTTTTGATGATGCTGAAAATTTACAAAATACTAATAACACATAAAAATGGCTTTAGATTTTTACTACGAAGAATATTATGTATCAAAAACTGCTAATAAAAATGGCATTAATAATACACCGGGAATAGATGCTAATTTAGGTTCTGAATTTTCAGAGGCTACTATTAAAAATAATTTACAAAAACTTCATAATAATGTTATAAGTCCCTTAAGAACCGCTTTCCCTCCTGCTACAAATTCAGGAGGAAAAGATATATGGATATCATCGGGATATAGATCTACAGCTTTAAATTTACGTGTAGATGGAGTAGAAAATTCACAACATAAATATGGATATGCAGTTGATGTATTTAGTCTTAAAAGTCCTACTTCTTTAATATTTAATTGGTGTTATCAAAATCTACCTCAATGGGGTCAATTAATTTGGGAATATCCTGAATTTGGGAATTGGCAAATAGGTAAGGCAAATATTTCATGGGTTCATATATCATATGTTGAAGGAAAAAATAAAAACAATACATCTATAGCAACTAAAAGAGAAGATTTACACGAAATGTATAAATCCGAAAATACAACTAGAAAAGGAGATTATACTCATGGTATAAAATTAGCAGACGAAAATTTATTATAATGGCATATACACCTCAAGCACCCGGTACATATCAGGGAAATCAAGTATTAATTAATTCAGATAGATTAATTTTTAATGCTAAAGAAGATAGTATCTTATTATTTTCAGATAAAGCTATTGGGTTTAGTACTAATGGTAGTTTTCATTTTGATACTAGTTCAGATGAAAATGAAAGTAAATTCGTAGTAAATTCTCCTAATATTTATTTGGGATTAGAATTTGATAATACTTTACCTGAACAACCAGCAGTATTAGGTAATGAATTAGTATCATCTTTAGTAGAAATAGTAGATTTAATAGCAAAAATATATCAAGATTTATCATTTAGTATATCTTTTATATCAACATCACCTGGTACTCCTACAGGATTAAATCCTACTAATTATAATATAATGCAAAAAAGAATAAGAGAAATACAAAATGTTAGAGATAGTTTTGAATCATTTAAAAGCCAAAACACAAAATTAGTATAATATGTCAACTCAGAGTATAAAAAATATAGTATCTTCTCAATTAGATTCAGTTTTAGTAAATGCTAAACAAAAAATTAAAGATGAGGGTAAGAAAAAAATTATAGAATTAAAACAACAAATTCCTACACCACAAGAATTAGCTCAAAAATTAAAAGTAGATATTAATGAAGATTCTTGTAGTGTTAAAGGTGCTAATAAATTTCAAGATAAATTTAAAATAATAGAAGAAAAACTTAAAATAATAGAAAACTCAGCAACTAGTGCTTTAGATACACTTAAAGTACCAGAAGAAAAATTAAATGATATTTTAAACGCAGCAGATAGTGGTCCTATTGGTAAAATCAAATCAGCAGAAGAAAATTTAAAAGGTATAGTAGAAATATTTCAATATATAATTACTTTATCTCCTTTATTATTTTTAGCAAACTCGGGTCCTACAAGCTCGGGGGCCGTACAAAACGATATAACTGAAAAAAGAAATTTAGCAAAATCTAGAGTAGGAGAATATTTAGCTTTATTTTCTACAATTCCCCTAATGATATTACATTTTCAAAATCAAGCTAGACAAACACTAACTCCCTTAAATTTATTAAAATCTAAAATCCAATTTATAAAAAATGAAGTAATAAAATTAAGATTATTTTTAGCGGGTTTATATTTAACTTATGAACAAAGATGTGATAATTTTGTAAATAATAATAATGATGATAATAATATTGATAATAATAATGGAGGTGAACTTTCTGATTTAGATAAACTTTTACAGCTTTTAAAAGAGCAATATGGTGATGTATATCAGCAGTTAATTCAATCATCAAATTCATTAGCTATTCAAAGAGTTTATACTCTTAATGAAAACTTTGAAGAAAACTATAATATTAGTTTTAAAACAATTAATCCTAGTTTAGGAGAAGGATCAGAATACCCAGGAACATCTTCTACATTACCAGATTAAAAAAAAATAAAAAAAATTATATTTATTAACAAACATTAATTATTAACATGAAAGCAAAAACTTTTGAAAATCTAATTAGAAAAGTAGTTAGAGAAGAAATCGATTATGCATTACGCAGAGAAATTAAATCACTTAAAGAAGATTTACGTGATGAAATTAAACCATCTATAGTAGAACATACTGAAAAAATGGTTGAAGTCCCACAACAATCATCTTTAAAAGAAAAAATAATGGGTAAATTACCTATTAAACAACGTCCAAAACAAAATTTTGTAGGTAATAGTACCTTAAATGATCTTTTAAACGAAACCGCAGCAGGAGATACAAATACTCAATCAGCTATGGCCCCTGCTAGTTTATCCCAACCATTTGCAACGGGAGCCCCAATGCCTATGGATACAGCAGGTATGCCTACTGAAGTAGCAAATGCAGTAACAAGAGATTATAGTGGTTTAATGAAAGCAATAAATGAAAAAAAAGGAAAATAATATATGCCTATAATTAAAGGAATAAGAAGAATTAACCCTTTAAATCTTAACAAAAATGTTACGATTGGGGTAGCTTTTCCTTTAAATGAAAATAATATGTTTTCAGGTACTGAAACTATAGAAGATCAAAATAGAGCTAATCTTATTAGTATTTTATTAACACAACCTGGAGAAAGAATTAACCAACCAAATTTTGGAGTAGGAGTAAAAAATTTATTATTTGAAAATAATATAGATTTAAATTTTCTAAAAACCCAAATTCAAACCCAAGTTTCTCAATTTTTAGGTAATATAAAAATCACAGAAATTCAAACTGGCTCTTCAGATGACCAACATACAATTTTTATAAGTATAACATATAAATCTTTATTAGATAATGAGGAAGATTCTATACAATTAAATTTTAACTAATGGCTTACAACAAAGTATTAAATACACCTAAGGAAAAAGAGATAAAATATTTAAATAAAGATTTTAATTCATTTAAAGATAATCTTATTGAGTTTACTCAAACTTATTTTCCCGAAAATTTTAATGATTTTAGTGAAGGTAATCCAGGTATGATGTTTTTAGAAATGGCTTCATATGTAGGAGATGTTTTATCTTTCTATACCGATAACCAAATTCAGGAAACATTTTTATCTACAGCACAAGATAAAGAAAATTTATACAATATGGCATATGCCATGGGATATACCCCTAAAACAACTTCAGCTGCTAGTGTTAATTTAGATATATCTCAATTAGTTCCTTCAAAATTAATAAATGGTTCTTATGAACCAGATTATGATTACTCATTAGTTATTAGAGCTAATTCTACTTTTAATTCTTCTGAAGGATCATCTTTTTATATAGATCAAGATGTAGATTTTACATATTCATCTTCTTTAAGCAATATGGATGTAAGTATATTTCAATATGATACTTTAAATAACCCAGAATACTATTTACTTAAAAAAACTGTATCTTCAATTTCAGCTGAATCTAAAACTCAAACATTTGCTATTGGAGAACCAGAAAGATTTAAAACCCTAACATTATTTGACACAAATATTATATCAATTGAATCAATAACTGATTCAGATGGTAACATATATTATGAAGTACCTTATTTAGCCCAAGATACTATATTTGAACAAATAACTAATATAGGTGCTAATGATCCTACTTTACAACAATATAATAATGAAACCCCTTATTTAATTAAACTAAAAAAAGTTCCTAGAAGATTTATATCTAGAGTCAAACCGAATAATCAAATAGAAATTCAATTTGGGGCGGGTATAAGTGATAAAGCAGATGAACAAATAATTCCAAACCCAGATAATATAGGTTTAGGAATAAAAGATGGTAGATCTAAATTAGATAAAGCTTATGATCCCTCAAACTTTTTATATACAAAAGCATATGGTCAAGTACCATCAAATACAACATTAACAGTAACATATTTAGTTGGAGGAGGTTTATCTTCAAATGTAAATAGTAATACAATTATAGAACAAGGTACTTTATTTATTACTAATAAACCTAATTTAAATTCTGGGATGTTAAATTTTGTTAAATCTTCTGTAACATCTACAAATATAGAAGCAGCTAAAGGTGGTGGGGCTGGTGATAGTATAGAAGATGTAAGACAAAATGCTATAGCTGCATTTTCAACCCAAAATAGAACAGTAACTAAAGAAGATTATATAATAAGAACTTTATCTATGCCACCACAATTTGGGAGTGTAGCTAAAGCTTATATAACACAAGATGATCAAATGTCTCCTTTATCAACTGAACCTAATCGAATCCCAAATCCTTTAGCATTAAATTTATATACATTAGGATATAATCAAGATAAAAAACTCACTACACTAAACACAGCTACAAAAACTAATTTAGCTACTTATTTAGAACAACATAGAATATTAACAGATGCTATTAATATTAAGGATGCATTTATTATTAATATAGCATTAGATTTTGAAATAACTACTTTTAAAAATTATAATAATGAAAGAGTATTACTCCAATGTATTACAGAATTAAAAAATTATTTTAACATAGATAAATGGCAAATAAATCAACCTATAATAATATCTGATATTAAAAACTTAATAGGAGCGGTAGATGGAGTACAAACAGTAGAAACAGTAGAATTTATAAACAAAAACGGCCTTATAAATGGATATTCACAATATATTTATCCTATTAATCAAGCTCTTAGAAATGAAGTACTTTACCCATCATTAGATCCTAGTATATTTGAAGTAAAATTTCCCGATATTGATATTAAAGGACGCGTAACAACATATTAAAATGGCATATTATTTTTTATTCCCAGAATTAGATACAACATTATATAGTCATCCTGATAGATCAGAAATGAATACAGGTAATGATGAAATTCTTGAAATTGTAAAAGAAAGAGGATCAACAGATAATATTTTATATCCTTCAAGAATTTTATTAAAATTTAAAAATGAAGAAATAAAAACTGTTATTAGTGATGTAATAGGATCTTCTACATTCAATAATTTTACAACAGCAAGTCTACAACTTACAGCTGCGGAACCCCAAAATTTAATATCTACTTTAAATTTAAATCTATTTGCTTTATCACAATCATGGGATGAAGGGACAGGAAGATATTCAAATCTACCTACTAGTTCAAATGGGGCAAGTTGGAAATTTAGAAATAATACAACAGTAGCTACTGAATGGACTACTGCAAGTTTTGGAGCAGGATCAACAGGATCTGTAGAAAACTCTACTCAATTAACCCAAGGGGGAGGAGTATGGTATACAGGTAGTGGTTTTACTACAACACAACAATTTTTAATAGGAGATACATTAGATACTAATTTTAATGTAACTAATATAATAAAAAAACATTCAGCAAGTTTATTTGCTAGTGATACTTACCCTACAGGTATTGAAAATAATGGATTTTTAATTAAAAAACCAAAAACTGTAGAAGAAAATATATCCGCTAGTTTTGGTGAATTACAATATTTTTCAGTTGACACCCATACAATACATCCTCCTAAATTATGTTTTAAATGGGATGATAGTATCCATAATAAACAATCATCTGCTAAACAAAGTGGAGAATTAAATATTTCATTATATAGAAATAAAGAGAAATATAATCAAAATGATGAAGCTATATTTAGGATTCACGTAAGAGATAAATATCCTACTAGACAATTTGCATCTTCATCTAATTATTTAAACCCGGGATATTTTACAACAGCATCTTATTATAGTATAAGAGATGCCCATACGGAACAAGAAATAATCCCTTTTGATAATAACAATACTAAATTAAGTGCTGATGATGAGGGTATGTTTTTTAAAATTTTTATGAAGGGTTTGCAACCTGAAAGATATTATAGAGTTTTATTTAAACATACTAATAACGAAAGCACAAAAATATATGATGATAATTATTTCTTTAAAGTTATTAGATAATGGCAAATCAAAATATAAAATTAGAAAAATCTATTATAAGTAGTAAAACATCAAATGATTTATATAGTAAAAATTTTAATAATATAGCTAAATCTGATGTAGAAATAGACCAATCAAGAATATCAGATATATATGATATAGTTTTTTATAATACACCTAAAACAGGAACTTATTCACATACTTCTATAGTACAAAGAATTTTTGATTATATTCATGTTCCCCTTAATCGAACATTAGATAATAAAATAGAAACATTATCTGATAGTTTAATTGAGTTAAATAATGAATTAGATAATAGACAAAGTCCTTTTGAACCCCAACACCCGGTATATGCTAATGGATCTTTTATTATAGCGGGAGAAAATGGAGTTAAATATGATGGATTAGATACAGTTTATATAATGCAAGAAGGTTTAAAAAGACCTATTGCTAATACAGATATATATAAATCTATTAGAAAGTGTTTTGATCAGCCATATACTGGTTCAGCAATTTTTACTGGTTTATATTTTGTAAATTTAGAAGAAATAAACACTATAAATGAAGGAGCTAGAATAACAACTACAGATGATTTAAATATAACAGGAATAAATTTAGATGTTGAAGATACAGAAATAACAGCGTATTATTCTAGTTATATTTTAGAACTTGAATGTGTAGGTAATGAAATAGAAGATGCATCTGATTTATTAGTAATAGACCCAGATGCTCAATTTTACCTTAATGGTGGTTGTAGTATACGATATTTTGAGGCAGGTACTGAAGAAAATCGCAGGTCTGTCTTTAATCCTATACGAATATTAGGACTTAATCTTAATAAAGGCCAAAAACGAATTATCAGAGTGGGCAGAAATAATGATTTACAACCAACTATAGATGGTGTTCCCCCAAATGCATCTGATTATTATACAACCCCTAATGTACAATATAATGGTAATACAGTACAAGATTATATTAAAGCATGGGGTGAAGGTACTAAATATGATGGTATTGTAGATATAACGGGAAGAGTAAAATATAAAGAATTAGGTAAAGATACAAAAATATATGATAACCCTGGTAAACAAAAAATACTAAATGGATTACCTCCTAACTTTCTTATATCACCCCAAATAGTAGGAGAAGAATTAAGTATATATGGTACTAGAATAATATATCCGGGTGGATCTGACCTATATGGAGATCAACAACATGAAAGTTATTTACAAAATGAAGTATTTAATGACCCTACAAGTAATTATTATAAACCAGAATTTTATGGACAACCTATTTTTAGATATGATAGTGATTATCTTGTTTTATTGGGATATGAAGATACTAATTTAGGTAATTATATAGGCTTTTTATCTTTAGAAAAACAAGAAGATAGAGTCCCTACTGGATTAAATGCTGCGTATTTAGGTTTAGCTACTCTTGGATTTGCACTTGATAGTACTCCAATAAGATTTTATAAAAAATCAAAATTAAAAGAAGAAGACCCAAATGATAAACATATCTGTCCGTTACCTGAGGAAGATAGTGGTAAAGAATTTGGATGGAAAGATAGAGATTGGAATGTAAAAAGATTAAGATATAAAGGTTTTAAAAATACTCCAGCTTATGGTTTTAAAGTAGATGCAAGAAATTATGAAAGAGGAGGAAATAAAAATCCATTACAAGATGGATTTATATATCCTTCATATTTATTTGATAACCATCCAAATCAATGGACTCCTTGGAATTAATATATGGCACTTAAATTAAAAATATCAAAAAATCCTTTTAACCTTTCAGGTTCATCTAATAAAATAGTAGAACCTTTAAGTGATATACCTATATCAAATGTATTTACATCAACTACGTCTACTAACCAAACCTCAGTTAATAATGAATTAACTTCTAATTTAGCCCCTAAAAATTTACTCCCCCCATTATCCCCTACAGGAACCGTTAATTCTTTACCTTTTAATATAAATCTTAGTAAAAATTTTTATGGATATAATGGAGCTTTAGAAGAATTAGATGAAGAATTTATAGAATTTAATCTTACTAAATACACAACTAAAGATTTTTTTAATATATTTGATAAATTTTTTTATCAATTAGATAAAGATATATTACTTACTCCTATATTAGCAAGAAGTGGAAATTATATAGGAGGATATATAAATCCTAGAAATATAGAAATAAAAAATTTACAAAGAGAAATACAAAAAATAAAAGATGAAATAGATTCTATAGAAAAAGAACACCCTTACTTTAAAAATGGTAAAGTAATAGCCCTTGATGCATATAAAAATAATGCATCTGCAGCTGTAAATGAATCACAAATTTATTATATGCAGTCAGCAAAAAAAAGAATAATATTAGATAAAGATGTTTATAGGGGTATGAAAAATAGATTAGGAAAACCATCTGCTGGTAATACTGATCAAATAACAGACCAAGATTTTATAATTTTTGTAAAAAATTTAAATGCTATACCTATGGGTCCCCCAATTCGTAAATTTGATGATATTTATACACCGCCACAATTAGATGAAGATGGTGAATTAGGAATAGGCACTAATAACATAACCCTATATATTAATAGATGGCCAAACAATGCCATTAATGGAGAAGAGGTTAATGGTGGTTATGGAACTATTAGTACAAGAGATTAAAAAATGATTAAAAACTACATACAAAGAGATCAATACGCAGGAGGAGGAGGTGGAGGTTCCTACGGGGGAAATAATACAAACACAACCACAACTTCACAAAATACTACAACCCCATCAACTACAGGACCTGATATTATGATTACTGAAACAACTGAAGATCCTAATATAGGTTATGGAACTGATGATACTTTAGTATTAAATACTGTTTCTTCAAAAACAATAGATAGAACTTTTGGTAGAAGCGATGATTATATAGAATTACATATATATAATAATAATAATCAATTAATATATTCTGAAAAAGATTTTAAAGATTATCATTTAGTTTTAGAAGAAGGAAAATCAACTACAAGTAATATACAAGTAGATCCTAATAAAATATTAACAGACAGAGGATATATTACAGGACAATTTCAAGTTAAATTAAATATATTAAAAAATAAAATATTTAATTCATCTGATTTACCATTTATTTTAAAAGAAGTATCAACTAGTAGAAGAGAAATAAGATCAACTACATCAGTAGTTAAAAATAATACTTTTGATAGTGCAGTAAGTGGTTTTATTTCAGAAGTAGAATCTTCTGCTTATTTTAAAGAATTTTCTGTAAATTTTGGAAATGATATATTAATACCCTGTATTAATGTATTGTTAAATAAGGAACCAGTTAGACATGAATTACTATTAAAAACCTTAAATCCTTTACCAACTGATATTTCTATAAGAACTAATTTTAAAGTAGTTGAAGAAATTTCAGATCCTATTATTTTAAATGTAGATTTAGGAGATCCTCAATTAGTTAATGAAGGAATTCCTATACAAGGACCTAATTTTCATATAGATATAAGACAAAATAATTCTGTTCCTAGTGGTTTTAAAAGTTATGATGAATTATTATCATATAATATTACTTCTTCATACCAACACTTATTAAGTAAAATAGAAACCTCAGGATTAGAAATAGATATAAAATATGATAAAATAAAAACAGTATCTGAAAGTTTAGAAAATATAGATATTCCATATCATTTTGATAATTTTGTTCATTTTAGTTCTGCTACTGAACGTTTAAAAAACTTTGAATATAAATTAAAATTAATAGAATTATATGATAGTCAATTAAACCAAACAGATAAAATTACAGGAAATACATCTCAGTCTTCAGCTGTTATTTATGCCAAAAATTCAATTAACACTAAAAAGGAAAACCTAATTAAGGGTCTTGATGGCTACGAGCAATTTTTATATTTTGAATCTGGCACTTATTCTTGGCCTAAACAAAATTCAACTAATCCTTATACATTACATTCAATAACTTCTTCAGAAGCTAAAATATGGTTAGGGGATAGTAGAGGAGCTTATCCACATTATGGGGGTCAACTTTTATCTGCTTCTTTATTTGATAAACAAAATGAATATGCTTTAGAAAAAATAATCCCTTCTTTTATTAAGGAAAATTCAGATAATAATTTATATATTAGTTTTACTAATATGGTAGGGCAACATTTTGATTCAATTTGGACTTATATAAAAGCAATTACTGAAACTAAAAATGCAACCCACACACAAGGAAGTATTTCAAAAGATTTAGTTTATTACCAACTTAAAAGTTTAGGCATTGAATCTTTTGATCAATTTGAAAATTCAAATTTAATAGAATATATTTTAGGAGAAGGATCTGGTAGTAATCAATATGATGTAGAAAATTTTTACTCATCTTCAGGTATACCCTCTGAAACAATGATAACTGCTTCAAATGATGGTTCAATTCCTAAAGGAGATATAGCAAAAGAAATTTGGAAACGATTATATCACAACGCACCTTATCTTTTAAAAACTAAAGGAACAGAAAGAGGGATTAAAGCATTAATGAGTTGCTATGGTGTTCCTTCAACTATATTAAGTATAAAAGAATATGGTGGATCTACACCTGTAAGTGGTCCTTTAAAAGACTTAAAAACAGCAGATTTTTATAAAACATTTACATATGAAAAAGCTAGTTTAGCTTTAAATGGAAATTCTGGAACAGGAGGATTTTTTATAAAAACAAATTGGTCTTCTTCCTTAACAGATGCTTTATCTGCTTCTGCTAAAACAGTAGAATTTAGAATTAAACCTGTAAGATCAGTAAGCCAATATCATTTATTTGGTTTATCAGGTAGTAATGCTGCTAAAGATCCACATTTAGTTTTAACACCGTACACAGGAAATGATATATCTTCTTCGGGGGATGCTTCCCAATATGGTAAACTAGATTTATATATTAATAATAGTATAGTTGAATCTACATCTAATTTTCCTATATATAATGGTGATTTTTGGAATATCCATGTGGGTACACTAGGAACATCTGGGAGTAGTGCTGAAGTTCAGTTTGGAGCTTATCAAGCTAATTTTAATAAAAATATAAGTAAATATGTAACCTCTAGTACACAAACAGAAGCAGATAGACAATTAACATTTGGAGATCCATTTAATGGGGGAAACAATATAGGGGGAGCATTACATGTTTATTTTGGGGGAGTACCCGCTAACGGAGCAGCAGCCTATAATACAATAGATACTTTAAAATATTCAGGTTCATTACAAGAAATTAGATATTATTTTGGTGAATTATTATCTGATAGTACTCTTACAAAACACGCTCTTGAACCATTTATGTATGCAGGTAATTCTATTTCATCATCCTATAATAATGTAGTATTAAGATTACCCTTAGGGTCAAATGATATACAAGATAGTGGAAGTTTCCACCCTAATATAGATGTAGATTATTTAGGAATGATAAATGGTGCTTCAAGTTCTATGTCTTCACAGCAATTTGAAGAAATAATAGAAACTCATTTTTTACCAACTCCTGATACTGTAGGTATTTCAACTACAAGTGAAAAAGTTAGAATAGATGAGGGTACAGTAAATGAAAATATATTATCTCCATTTAAAAAATTTGAAACATCTACACTAGATAGACAACCACAAGATTTTGAAGATTTAGGAATATTTTTTTCACCTACAAATGAATTAAATGAAGATATATCCTACCAGTTAGGAGCATTTAGATTAGATGATTATATAGGTTCACCCCTACCTTCAGAACAAACATCTTCTCAATATCAAGATTTAAAAGAAATAAAAGATGAATATTTTAAAAGAGTAAAGAATAAATATAATTATGGAGATTATATAAAAACTATTCAATATTTAGATCATACATTATTTAAACTTATAGAACAATTTGTTCCTTTTAGAGCTAATTTAAAAACTGGTTTAGTAATAGAACCACATTTTTTAGAAAGATCTAAATTTCAAAGAACATTACCTATAAGATCGGATGCTCAAACAGCTATACCAGGAACACATCAAAATATAGAAACTAATTTAACTTTAAATTATAATAGTGGTTCTATTTACTCTTTAGAAGATTCTAGTGTAGTTAGTGTAAATAATTTATCTTTTACTACTTCAAGTAAAGGAAAAAGATTAGATCAAGGTACTAATGGTACAATTTTTATTTATGACGATCATTTGGATCCCTCAGAAAAAGATATTAATAGAGAAAATAATCAATCGGCCCAAGCTCCTATTCAACCTTTTTTAAGCACTAAACCTTTTGGCTATATATCACATGAATCTAATATATTACTAGGAAATGCACCAACTGGAAGAAAATCTAATAAGTATTATAAATATAAAGAATATATACTAAAGTAATATGCCAATTAACGAAAATTTTATATCACCAGGTTCTACAACTCCTAATTATCCAGGAACAAACAATCCTGTTACACATAGTTTTGATGATAGACAATTAACAGCAGAATTTGATGATGCTTTAGTAGACCAAAAGGCCTGGAAAAATTCAAGATATGATGGTTCTAAATTAACTGCTGCTAAAATAAATAAATTTACGGCAGGAGATGAAAGTTATCAAAACCAACCTACTTTATTAAAACAAACCACAGCATTATATATTGCTGATTCTATTATTGGGGGTGAAGAAGATAATAATTTTACAACAATAAAAAACCACTCTTATGTAAATATAAGTAAAATATTAATAATAGATTCAGATACTAACCAAGTTCAATTAATAGATAAAGCTACAGAACCTTTTACAGAGTTTCAAAGATTTGTTACAAGTGATTTCGAAACAGGAACTAAATGTACTGTTAAATTAATAGATGAAACCCCTTCAGATTTACAAAATTTTCATAGAGTAAAAATGAATAAAGGTAAACTACTTAAAAGTTTTGCTTTTAATTTTGCTGGAGAAACTAATGATTCAAGTTCATTTAATGACATATTAACTGAAAATAATTCAATATATTTTTATAAATCTGGATCTTTTAAAGATAATGTTGCAAGATCAGGATCTGTATCTCCCACTGTAACTGGGATAGACCAAACAAATGCTTTAAGATTAAGATATGGAGTTATAGAATTATTTGATGCCCAAGTATCTAATACAAATGTAGGACACTTTTTTGATATAAGAAGAGCAGGTCCTTCTTTTGCATCTTCATCTATACATGAAAATAAATTTACACAACAATATTATTCTGGGGCTTTTGGTACTATTTTACATCAACCTATTGACTACACAGCTTCAAGCAACTCAGATACTTTAAATGCTTCTGGTTTGGGTTCTGCTAGTAGATTTTTAGGAATTGATACTTTAAATTTTTTATCAAATAATATTTCGGATACCTCATTAACCCAACAAGAAAAAACTGAAGTACATATTACATTTTTTAAGGGTACAAAAGATTTTGCTCCAGGATTTAATGATGAAAGAAGCATAGGAACATTTGAAGTAGATCAAAATATAGGAAATTTATACATTCAAGAAGGAGATTCATGTAATGGAGGTTTACCTACAAACCATGAATTAATTTTTAAAGGAAGAGATGATGGAAGATTTTTACCTACACTAAATACATTTGCTGACACTATACAAAATGCTCATTTAGAATCCTCTAGTGTAACTACAACAGGAACATTAGATGGTAATGGATGCGCATCATTTGGAGCTATGGTAACTAAATCTTCTGCTGATAGTAATATTCATTCTGGAGTGAGTGTACTAGGTACTAATGTAACAATAGATATAATAGAATCAATTCAATGTTATGTACAAGGAGGAGCTTTAGGTCCTATAGGTAATGAAGGAGCTTTATCGGGGTCAGTATTTACTGATGGTGGTGCTTTTGGTGGTTCCGCAGATGGATCTATTACTACTTCTGCTCAAGGTCAAACTTCTCAAATAGGTAACATGACAATAGATAATTTTTATTCAGGGTCATTTGATTATGAAATGTCATTTTTAGATAAAGATCATACTTTAATACTAGATTTAAATAAAGATGTTGAATTACAAAATGGGATAGGTAGTAATGGAGTAATAATTATACCTGAAACTGCTACTTCTCAAATAGCTAATAATATAGAATTTTATTTAGCACAAGCGGGAATAGTAGAAAATACAGTCGGATTAACTCAAAACTTAAATTACTCTCAAACACCACCACCAGGAGCTCAATAATAATTTACACTTTTTTAAAAACATATATATTTATAACAAAACAAAACAATAATGGGATACTTAGATAATAGTTCAATTACAGTAGACGCGATTTTAACTAAAAGAGGTCGTGAGTTACTATCTAGAAATGATGGTTCATTTCAAATTACACAATTTGCCTTAGGAGATGATGAAGTCGATTATGGTTTATTTAATGAAACACACCCAAATGGTACTCAATATTCAGCTGAAGCAATTGAAAATATGCCTTTAATTGAGGCTATTCCTAATGGAGCTAATATAATGAATTCAAAATTAATCACTCTAACTAGAGGCGCGAATGCTATTCCTTTTATTACACTTACAAATGGGTCTACTACACTTAGTGTAAACCAAAACCAACAATTTACTATAGCAGCAGAAACTTTCAATTTAACAGGAACTAATGTAGCCCAAGCAGAGGAATATATATTTACTGTTTTAGATAGTAGATTAGTAATACCTGGATCATTTACAGCATCAGGAACAAATTTACCAACAGCAGCTGATATAGCAGAATTTAATACTATTGAAACCTCTTTATCTGTAAGGGGTACTTCATTAACTGCTAGAGCTACCGATTCAAATGCATTATTTAGTTCAACAGTTACTTCAAGAACTACAAGTGTAATTGTAGAAGGTGTAACATCGGGAGCTATATTATCTGTTTCATTAACTGTTAATAAAACTACGTAAAAATAAAATATAATGTATACAAGATTTGGAGATAATGATATAGTTACTAGACAAGCACAAGAGTTAGTAACATCAACATGGACTAATAATACAAATAACTTACAAGTAGCTCATACAGCTTCTTCGCAAGCAGATTTCTCATCAGCTACTAGTTCGGGACAATTTTTTATTGAAGTATATAATGGGGTTTCTTCAGAATCTACTTCAGAAGTCCAATATGCTTTAGCTTATGGACATAGAGTAGGTTCAGGTTCACCTGACTTTACTAATGACACTGGTTCATTTGGGTTAGGAGCATCTAGAGTAATATATAATCAATACAGACAATTACATTATAATGATGATACTACAAACTTTATGTTCGGTACTCATATTCCTGATGATATTTATGTAATTAATATTAATAGAGCAAGATATAAACAAAGATTAACTCTTGGATCATTAAATTTAAATATATCAGGAGCGTCATTCTCTCCAACAGTAGATGGAGCTGAAATATCACAATCTATAATTCATCTTACTGATGATAGTGTTACAAATGGCCAATTTGCAGATTCAAATTTAGGACCTGTATTTAGAATAGTATCAGGTACTAATGGAGTAGTAAGTGGATCTGTAACAAATCAATTAACACTTAATGGAAGTGCTTCTAATTATGGTAATTTTTACCCACAAGCAGGTTTAGTAGTCTTAAATGGAGATGCATTTCATGGAGGTTTAAACCCAGCTACAAATACGGGAGCTACATCTAATACAGATAGAAATCATCGAAAATTATTTAATCATATTTCAGCAGCAGGAAGTTTTATAGTAGATACTACTGAAGAAATTAATTCACAATTTTATTTTGTAAGAGCTCGAAATGATCAATATAACTATACTAATAATGATTCTTTTGTAGATTCTAGTAATAATATTAGATTTGATTCTATGAAACTAAATCCAAAAGTATTTATTACAACTGTTGGTTTATATAATGATGCTTTTGAGTTATTAGGTGTAGCTAAATTAAGTCAACCAGTTACTAAAGATTTTACAAAAGAGGCACTCATTAGAGTAAAATTAGACTACTAAAATGTCACTTAAATGGGTTTATCATACATTTATAAAAAATTTTCTGCACAAGACTTTGCAATAGTCCCTTTTAATGCACACAAGCAATATAATTTTACTTCAGCATCTGCTGCTTCAAACCAAGTAATCCATTATAATACTAGTTATACTTCAGAATCTATATCCCAATATAGTTCAGCTAGTTCTGCTTATGGAGGTGATTCTAAAAATGTGACTAAATATAATCAATTAGATCATTTATTTTATAGAGATTATACACAAAAATTTGGTGTAAAAAAAGATAAGATAGATTATTTAGATAATAGAAGAGATTTATATGAAGTTGCTAATATAATGTCAATCCCATCAGGATTATATGGTTTTAAAATAAAAAAATCATCTTTTTATTTATCTTCAAGTATATATCAATTAGTAGATGATTCAAAGGGAAATTTAATTATAAGTGGAACAAATGTATCTCAATATCCTAATGATGTACAAGAAAATATATTTAGATTAGATCCTATAAAAGGATTTAAAAAATATGATTTAAGTACTCATGAAGAAGATTATGTAGAAGTAGTTGGTGGTGATTATATAACCGATAACTTTAGAATAATAAATAAAAATTATTTTAGAAAAGGACTTAAAAAAGCCTCTGTACCTTTAAATTATAGTTCTGAAGAAAAAATTCCAAAAGAGTATTATAAAAAAGATTTAGATGATAGTTATTTTTTAAATGAAATAAAATATGAAAATATAACTTTTGTAAAAACTAATGATTTTCCAAGTTTAAATTTTAATAGTATAGAAAATTCTTCTATAAGAGTTCCTCATAATAAAAGACTTAATTTTAGTACAAATCAAGATTTTTCAATATCATTTTATGCAACCCCCTCAGCAACAGGATCTGATGGGGATATATCAGAAACCGAAAAAAGATATATAATATCTAAAAATGGAACAGAAAAATTAATTACAACAGGTTCTGAACAGCAAGATGTAGCAACTATTAGTCCACAATTCCCATATGAAATTTATATGCAAAGTCAGTCTTTATTCTTTGCTAGATCCGATGGAAAAACAATAACTACTATAAATAGTGAAATTACAGCTAGTGGGGGGACCTCTCAAAACTTATCCCATGTATTATGCCAATTATCTTCTTCTGTAATGCAAATTTGGTTTAATGGAAATAAAATAGCTGAGTCTACAAGTAATCTTACAAAATCAACAAGAAATAATTCAGATATATTTATTGGTTCTAAAGGAATCTTAACAACTTCAGATACAAGTAGTATAAAAGGAAATAAACATTTTAATGGAAAATTAAGCAATATTAATATTTGGACACGGCCATGGTCAGAAACTCAGATAGCTAATATATCTGAAAGTATAAATGCTTCACCATATATTGGAAATATATTTTATGAAAGTGGATTAGTAGCAATAACTCACCCAAAATATCAAACTATAATATCAGGCGCTACAGGAGATGGTATTATTAATACTTTACAATTTCAAGGTTCCCATTTAATATATGAGCATGAATACCAATGTACAGTTCAAGAACATGAATTTAACACAACTTTAAATTCATCTGCCCTAGATCAAACAGATTCAAACCCTTATAAAATATCAAGTTTTACGACTAGTTCACATTTTCAACCTTATGTTACAACAATTGGTTTGTACAACGAAAATAACGAATTATTAGTAGTAGGTAAATTAGGACAACCTATAAGAAAGTCAGATAAAACTGATATGACTTTTATACTTCGCTGGGATACCTAAAATACTCTTCGTACATTAAAGGTTATGTGGTATTATCAAGAAAAACAAATAAACGAAATTTCTGACCTTCCTAAGGAAGCATTCGGGTTTATTTATCAAACAACTCACTTACCAACTGGAAAAAAGTACATTGGTAAAAAATCTTTAATTTATAATTTAAAGAAAAAAATAGGCAAAAAAGAAAAAGCACTTTGGGAAGGAAAAGGACGACCTCCTATGTACAAACAAGTACAAAAAGAAAGCGATTGGAAAACTTATTATGGTTCACATTCTTTTATTAAAGAAGCAAATAATGAAGATTTAGAAAGAAAAATACTACATGTGGCTTTTAATAAAAAAGAACTTACATATTTAGAATGTAAATATCAA
>VMHT01152884.1_pt1 | contig 21560 bp, 30 predicted proteins | sample 4693611 | NCBI WGS metagenome assembly VMHT01 (sample SAMN12280063, study PRJNA550983) | marine metagenome | isolation source: seawater sampled from same location over 5 years 0.02-0.2 micron viral filtrate | place: USA: collected off the coast of southern California halfway between the port... ...
CCACCAATAAAGAATCCAGTGTCAAAACCCTCATCCCCAACATTATTCAAAATATTCATACTCGCCAAAACAATAACACCACCATCATGGAATCCCTTAACCTCCAAGAAATATTTTCCGTCATCTAAATTAGGTAAAGTCGTTTTCCAAACAGTCAAATTATCAGTCTGCTCAATACCAGCACCAGCTACAACACAACAAACCCAACTTTGAGTATCCTCGTCATATCCACGAAGCTCATAAGTCATTCCACTAAAGAAATTTGAAACACTATCATCAACAACTATTTTCAAATTAATAGGGTTCTTCACAATAGGGTTTTTGTTAGGTGCAACTTCCTGATCATTAATATAAACTGTAGCAGAATCAACAGTTATACCAAGCTGAGTTATTTCACTCCTAAAAATACTTACATTACCACGATTATCAACTACACTAATTTTAATATCTTGTTTACTACCAGAACCTACATCTGTTGCAACTGGAGTCCAATTACTTCCTCCATTATCAGCATTAACATACCATTCTGCACCACTATAGCCCCACCGATCACCAAGACTTTGACCATTAATAGTTATACGTGAGTTTTGACTTATACCAGAAGTGTCAGATGCTTCAACTATAAAACCATAACTTGCCTCTAAACCTAAGTCAACAATTATACTTTCATCATGGAATATTTCAATACTTTTAGTTTTCTCTGCAACTAATCCACCACCAAGAATAGCTGGTTGAGCTTCAAAAGGAACAATCCAGACACTTCCAATACTTGGAGGATTAGAGTCGCTTGACTCAGTTACAATACTCATACTTCCTGTTTGTCTTTGATTACCTGAATTATCCTTCATAATAAGATAGAAGCTATGTTGACCAGAAGCTATTGCATTGCTTTCCCAGTAACTGCCCTCTATATCAAATCCCTTGCTTTTACATCCAACTATCACATAAGGAGTAGTTATAACGTCACTGCTTACACAGTTACGTATTTCTGTTTCATCTCCATCTACAAAAAGCTGTACACTATCTACCCCACGTTTATCACTTATAATAAATCTTAAATAAAATTCGTCTCCATCAATTCCAATTCTGTCTCCAGATTTGAATTGTACGTTCATCGATGGACTTGGATATAAACTGTCATAATCAAAAACATACATATTTACTAATGTTGGTGCATCGTCATCGACCTCAAAATACCCTGTGACTCCAAGGGGTACTACACCACTAAACCCTACAAGAATAAGTAGAAAACCTAAGCTAATAGATAAGATGCTTGGTGTTAACTTGACCATTATAAAATATGTATATACACAATATTATTTAAAGTTAATTTACTGGTTTACGGGTAATATAAATTTTATCGCTACGTTTACCAATAATATATTGGTCTCCATAAATACGTTTTAATGCTCTCCAAAGTGTAACATATTTGTAGTCATTTAAAGTGATAGTTATCCACTTTTTTTTATCTAATTTAATTAATACTTTATCAAGTTCTAATTTACTTATATTTCCTCTGCCTCTACCCAATTCTTTTTACCTCAAGGATTTTATCTTTATTAGTTAACTGTAATTTTAAGTTGTAGTAGTGAATACTGTTCCAATATTTTCTGAATATTTTTAATGCTTCCTTATTAGTTTTATGTTTAATAAGATGTGTTTCACCTACTTTAAGTTCTTTTTCTAACTCTATTAATTTATTTATGTGTTCTGTTCTTGTTGGAAATATTAGTTGTGTATTCATTAATTTATTATAAAAAAATAAACTATATAAATTTTATTAGAATATTTAATTAAAGTAATTCACTTGAATACTCTTCATGGATTTGATCTAATGAAGTTGGTTGATTCCCACAAGAATCAGAACAACAATCATTACAACCACATAAACAAGTTACTTTAATGAATTTACATTTAGTACAACAAGCCAAATATTTTTCACTGATTTTCGTATCCAAGACGTTTAATAATAATCCAGCTTAAAATAACTGCACTACCAATAACAATCATATTAGTAACAAACAAATCCTGAAAGTTTGGTTCATGCCCAAGCCCCAGAGTCTGTAGATTAGGAATTAGCCAAACTGCACTAAACGCCAGAAACGCACTTGTAACCAAGATTTGTATTATTCTACTGGAAAACCCCATTTATCATCACTTATATTTTGGTTTCTTATACTTTGGTTTATTCTTCAATGCTTTTTTACTTTTCTGTTGTTTAGCCCCAAATAGCTTTCCAAGACTTGAACTTCTACGTTGCTGAGCAATAAATATTCCACCTATAAGAACTGAAACAATAATTAAACTTCCAGTTGTTAAAAGACGTGGTTCAGTAACTTGAGATACAGTAGTTGTAACACTTGGAATATCTGAAACAGTAGTATCACCAATAGAACCAACTATAGCACCTCCTCCTCCTCCACCACCAGAAGCACCACTACTTGCACCAGAGGATGAGCCACTAAAACGAAACTCGTTAACAAGTCCACCAGATGTTAAAGTAACAATATCAGAAGCAAAAGTCCATCCACTATCCTCAAGAACATCAGAGCCATCCACATTAACTAGTGTTGGTTTTCCCTGTGTTCCAACATAAATAGTTAATTCACTTCCAGTTGAATCCATTTTAACTGTTAATTCCTTGTTAAGAATATCCCAAGAAGGAGACTCAGTTACATAAGCTGAAGTTCCTGAACCATAAACTTTAACATCTGTATCACTTATTTCACTCGAAAAATCTAAGTCAAAACTTGTGGAGTCACGACTATAAACTGTGATCTGAGTATTATCAGCATCATAAACATAAATTGTGTTTAAAATATATGCTGGAGGAGTTGTATCAGTATTAATAACCATAGTTGTGCCAACATTCCAACTATCTGTAACAACCACATCTTTCAAGGTAGCAGTAGAAGATGTGCCAAAAGATAATTGTATATCCTCCTCAAAAGTAGCACCACCAGTTGTAAGAGTCATAGTCTCAGCGAAAACAGTTGGCACTGGACTTAGAAAAATTGCTAAGAATAGGATAAAAGAAATCCTATGCCCAAACATAGTTTAAATCCTCTTTTTTAATAGGAAAACCCAGAGAGATATGAAACCAGCAAAGAGACTAGCAGTTAGAAATAAATCGCCAGTTGTTATACCAATACTTGGTACAACAGTTTTATCAACATCAATAACACCTAGACTCGGTGCTTGAACATCACTTATAGAAAAAAGTAGTAAAGGAACAATCGTTATCATAAGAAAGAAAACTATCCTATTTCGTTGAACAATATTTTTAGCCATTACATTTCACTTAATTCTTCTATCCAAGATTCTATTTGAACCTTTTGAGCTTCAACTTGTTGTGAAAGTCCAGTTACACTAATATTTATTTCCTGCCCACTACCACTTTCAAAAACAAGATTACCATCAGAAACATATACAGTTCCAATAATATTACGTTCACCAGAATCGTTAAGTATGATTTTTAACTCGTTCTCTAATCCACTCATTTTACCAATATTGTTTAAGTCTTTCAACTTATTATCAAAATCGGTTTGACTCTGAATTTTTGCGTCACGACTATTAACTGCATTATCATAATTAGTTTGTGATTCATCTATAAGTTCATTTGCCTTATTTTCAAGAGATAATATTGCAGTGAAAAATCCTGTAATATCATCTTTTACTACTTCAAGTTCTATCTGATCTATAAGATTATTTTTAAACTCATTTTCTATAGCATCAATATTATTCTCAATTTTAACTTTAATAAGAATAATTCTACCTGTATCCTCTGAAAGATTATTTACTGTTAAAGCTGTTTCAATAATATCTTCTACACTAATTAAAGTGTTTTTAGCGTCAACTAAACTGTTTTCAGCTTCATTAATATTTAGATTATCAACCTCTATTTCAGATTCTAAACTATTTTTACTGTTTTCTATACTGATTATTTGTGCTATTCTATCAGATTCAAATGAGTTTTTAAAATCTTCTATACTATTAATATCGTTAAGTGGAATATTATATTCAAATATGTCTGGTAATATAATTAGCTTCTGATTCTGGAACTCTGCTTTAAATGTTCCACCATTAAGTATAACATCAAGTCTTGGAATAGCAGTTATAGAGTATTCTTGTATAAGATTTTCAACTGTTTCACTTGGAAGTTGTGTAAATATATTAACATTCAGAAATCCTGATGATAGAGTTACTTGCTGTTCACCATAAGCCACTGCATTTTCTCCTCTAAGTGAAACATATTTTGTTGGATGATTTATATGGAAAACTACTATTTGACCAGCGTATTCCTCATTTATCTGGAGTGTTATAGGCAAATTCCCTTCATAGGTAAATGAATCTGGAAGCATCTGTAGAGAGTTTCCATCAAGGTCTGTCATAAACACTGTTCCATAACTTGAAACGCTAGTTCCATGTATAGCAGAAATAGTTACACTTGGACTTGAACCAAAAATTAGTTGAGTTCCACCAGCTGTATAAATACTTGTTAATAATATTCCTACAAGTAATATTACTAGTGGACTTGTATGCTTTTTATTTAGTTTATAGTTTAAGTACTTCAAATTATTTTACCTCTTTTCTTGAATACTATTAATATAACCATCCCTATTATAAATAACCATATATTATCTAAAACCAGATTATTTATTTTTTCTACTATTGTTTCTTGCTCTAAAGTTTCTTGGTCTGGATAAATAGTGTTAAGATTAAAGTCTTCTGATGTACCGATCTTCATTGGAATCATGTGTATAGCACCATCAGTCTGTGTGTGGTCTCCTACTAATACCATAACGTCTCCAACACCTAAACCAAGTTGCTCAGTTTCCCAAGCTGGAATACTAAATCCTCCATCTTGACTAATATAATGAACTCCACCATCTGCAAAATAGTATAATCTATCGTTTGATGTATCAAATATAAATCCTTCCATACCCTCTCCAGCATCTGGGTCAGTTGTAAAATTACTTGCATCTGGAATACCAGCACCATCATAGAAAACAATTCTTGGTTTACCTATAATATCATTGTCATTCATATTTATTTTAGCTGAGTTAATATCAATTTCCACTGAGTTAATTCCAGATGCACCTGTTCCAATTGTGAATCTTTCTTCAGGAGAATTAGAGCCATTATTAGTATGGAATATCCATCCAGCACCAGTTGAAGCCAATTTAGTATGTGAAGCAGTGAATCCATATATTTCGTATCCATCAAGTTTTACTATTGAACCAGCTTTCAAGTTTGATACTGCTATAGTGTTAAAATTCATAGTATTATCAGAATTTAATGTTATACAATTAGTTCCAGCAGAACATTCAAGAGATTTACCAGCAAATATTAGGTCTCCACCCACAGTTAAAGTTGGGGATGCACCATTTGGAGTTATTGTAAAAGCGTCAACCCAAGCATCTGAACCAGCATTTAAAGTTCTTAGAACAATAGCTCTTTCAGTTCCATCTCCTACAACTTTGTTGCCATGTATTCCAAAACTTGCCCCACCATCTGCAAAGATTCCATTAGTATTATCTAAGTCCTTTCCATTCATATCAACGTCAAGATTCATTTGAACTGAAGTTCCGTCAAACGTGATTTGATCAACTGCATTTCTTTCTATAACAAGATTATTATCTCCATCAGAATCTATTCCACGTGTGAATATTTCTTTGAATCCTATTGAACTACTTCCTAAATCTATATCATTTGTAGTTTGTGGTACTACACTTCCATCTGCGAATGTTAGTTGATTAGCATTAGCTATATAAAATTTAACTGTATCATCTGCTGAAGCATATAAATAAGTATCGTCATCCACATCGAAAAATATTTTTCCGTGTGCCTCAAGATATACTCCACCTGAGCCAGTGTCAAATGTTGCTTTATGAAGCTGGATTTCCTCTAATGTGGTTGAGGTTGTTCCATAAGTTGCTGTATCTGCATGACTTCCCACAGAATATTGCACCCCACCTAATACAAGAAAAACACTTATTAATGTTACATAGGTGGTTATTAAAATTTTTCTATCAGAAATCATTTTGTTTTCCTCAATTTGATATTACTTAATAACTCTTTAACTAATATAAATGTAACTATACCACTTATTAGGAGATACCAATAATTTGACTGGTTTGCGAGACTTGAATATATATTATTATCTGTTAAGTCATGTATTACAATCCACTCTTTTGCTTCATGTATTATTGGAATATCTATTGAGTCTTTCATTACTATAATATTTACTGTATGATCTTTTGGTAGGTTATGTACACTGTTAATTTGCTGGGTGCTATTATCTGCGTATAAGACTTGGAGAATATACTGATTATTTTCAGGGTCTTGTATGTTGTCAAGTATGTAGATTGTTTGAACATCTAATACTTGTGCTGTTGTAAAATTATAGACTATTATTTTTGCTGAGAATATAAAAATTATTAAAATAATAGTGAAGGATAAGAATATTTTCCTATCCAATGTTAGCTTCATTAATACTTAATATATATATTAATATATATTATTTATTAATAGTTAATCCATTTTTTCTATTAATCTAACTGCTTCCAATTCTTCTATCTTAAATCTTGATAAATTTTTAGATTTAATTATAGGAATATCTAAAGTTGTACAATTAGTAACATCATAAGATTTAGAACCATATTTCTCTTTTTCAAAAGCTATTTTTTTATCCCATTCTTCATTATAAAAATAATGTAGTACTAAAGGATTTATATCACTTTTCTTAGTGAATTTTAAAGGGTAAAATCTATTACCTAGCTGAAATGCTTTCCAATATCCTTCATAAACGCCTTTTTTCATTACTTGATAAATTAGTTTAGGATTTTTATTATCATGAGCTTTAAAGCCCATTCCCAAATTTTCCAATTTTCTTCTTGATTTCCCGTTTTTATCTGGATGATATTCATCTATTTCTTTTCTAATTTGTTTCATTTCTTTTTCTATTTTATTCATTATTTATAACAATTCCATTTTCATTAAATCTTCTTTATGTGTACCAAGACATTTAACACAATGAATTTCAATTAATTTTATATTACCATTCCAAGAGTCTTTTCTTATGGATATACAAAAATCAAAATTTGGTTCATCTTTTGTACTACAATATTTACAGATTAAATCTGTATATGTGGATGTTTTATCTATACCCCATTCTTTAGGATGATGACGAATTATATTTTGTTCACTAATTGAATCAGCAATTTGTGAGGTATTCTGTTTTTGAATTTTTGGATTCATTATTTATCTATTATAGACTACATCAAATATATATATAAAGTTTTTATGAATAAAATAATTAATTTAAAAAAAATAATAATACTTCAATACAAACAATACCTAATACCCCATGGGGTCACAGGGTATATTTTACTATTACTTGATCAGCACTCCACACATCAGTACCAAGCAACTGCTTAATACCAACATCAACATTATTAAATGAAGAAGAATCATACCTATATTTACCCATAAAAACTTCACCATCAACACTAAACAACTCACCATGAGTTTCATTTAAAACAAAAAATATATCCTGAACATTAGTCCTACGATAATAATGATAAGCAATATGAATAAAACCACCCTCCTTTTCAGGATGACTAAAAACTGGTCTGCTACAACTTTCACCTATCATTCCTATTTTAGTTGGTAACATAAATTCAGTAAAATTACCATTCCCATCATAGTCAACTAATACTATAAAAGACATAAGATAATGAGATTGAATTTGATCAGGTACAAGACAAGTATTCAAATACTCTGGCAAATCCGTATTCCAATTATTATACTGTCTTTGTTCATCAACATCTTGACTTAAAAAAAATTGGAAAGCTACACCAAAGGAACTTAATATCAGAATAACAACAATTGATATAGAAAAAATTTTTACTTTCTTCTTTTTGAAATTCAAATATTAAGCCACCATAACATAGTACATTTTATCCCAACATTCTTTATGATAATATTTTGTTCCCTGCTTATTTCGTTTTGAAATATAATCATGTTTTATATCTATGTCACAGTCACATTGTCTGCATGTTGGTATAAAATCTCTACGATTATGTCCGTTTAATATTCTTATTCCTACTGTTAATTTTACTCCTTTATTTGGATAAGTTCTTCGCATAGCTTTCACTTTATATCTATTCTAATAACTGTAGTTCTGCTATTAATGCTTCTCTTGTGATCTCAGGTTCTCGTTCAAAGATTCCTTTGATATGTGTAAAAAGTTTTACATCCTCGTTTGATATTGTAGATTGTTTAAAATCTCGTATTATATAGTCGTCTGCAACTTTTTCAAGTGTATAGTCTTTGTATGTTCTTCCGTTGACACTGTTTTTATCTCCGATATATTTGACTTTAATAATATCATTATTTTTGATATTTGCTTCAGCCATTTTATTTCGTAGTACTGCGTGATTTGGTATTCCCAATTCTCCTTCTTTTTTTGTTAATCCTATGTAGTACTTGTTGTTGTAGCCATCGAGTTCATTGTCTTTTGTTATTAGAAATGTTTGTTCATCTCCTTTTGTTGGTTTCCAAAAGTTGGTTATTTCAGGTGTATTTGAATTAGACATGTTATATTTATATATATTGATATATATTTAAATCTTTATATTACTGAAAAAAAAATTATATATCGTATTATTATTTAAACATGAATGTCAAATAATGTTGACTAATTAGTTAAAAATAGTTGATAAATAGATAAAGTTCAACGTAATTCCAAGACTCTGCTTATTCAAGTTTTGGTTTGGAGAAGTTGAATATTCGCTAAGACGAAAAAGCATGAATGACAAAAAATAGTAGAATAGTACATGTCATTCATTTGAATATTCATTTCTTATATAAGCAGAGTCAGAGCCGATATGGAATTACTTTATTGTTTATCTATTTATCTTTCTCCATACAATTATTACATAGTATTATGTTATTAGTTTTGTCTTTTACGAATCTGACCTTTCCTAATTTATTTTTACATAATGTACATACACTGCTTTCCAACATCGAACCAGCGATTGCATCTGAGCCATGTTTAGACTCCGTTGAACTATCAGAGCTATTTGAATCGATGTTTTGACTAATCATCGATGGATTTGACTCTGTTACGTCTAAACGACTTGGAAGTAGCTTTAAAGCATCTGATGATTCGATGTTGGAAAACACTGTACCCTTATTATTACTATGTTTATCATCTTCACTCTTAGCCCATTCAAGCAAATCTTCTCTATAAAAATCTATTTTAAATTTAAATTCATCTAAAGCATCAGGATTAGGAGTATAAAAATTTGTAGTACCTTTCCTGTTTTTCGTAGCAAGTCCTTGATCAATAAGAGATTCACAGTATTGATAAGTCATTTTTTGACCTAAACGAATTTGTTTAGCTATTTGTTGAGCTGATACACCATCCTCTTCATATTCTTTATTATAAAGTTCTACCATAATTTTAAATACATCTTTAGCTTTTCCTATGAATCCTTGGATACTTGAAACTAAATCTCCTCCTATACAATAAATTGCGTCTAAAAAGTCTTCTGGCATAGCTAATAAAAATGGGTTAATCCCACCACCTTCCTCGTATGGATTTTTATAGATTATTGGTCTTTGCTCAAATTTAGAGTAAGCTATGATACGTGTTAAATTAATTAATTTGTTAAAGTCTCTACGAATTGTTGTTGGAAGTACATTATGACTTAGAAATGAATTACCAACACTATTTATAAATGGAATAACTACACCACTAATTCTATTGTCTCTATATATTTTTTCGAGACGAGTTATAACTGGATATTTAATTAAACTTTTCTTGTATTCTTCTTCACCAACAATTTGGTTAAGTGACCCATAACTTTCCATTAAACTATTAATTATTCTTTTACTTTGTTTAACTGATTCATCCATTGTTAATTTAAGACATCTGTTTAATAATTCAGTATTTAGTTTTGGTGTAGTACTTGTACATAGAAATATTGGCATGGTGTTTATCTTAATTTCTTTTAATGTAAATTCACCTGTTTTTGGGTCTCTTGTTTCTGCTGACCAGAAATTTAATCTTCCTTCACTGATAAGGGTTTTTAGTTGGTCTGCTTCTTCAGATTGTTCCTGATCTATTTGTTCGTATAATAATATTTTATGATTGTACTCGTTTTCTCCTAATAATATATTGATTCTGTTTAATGCTGAGTTGGTCATTCGTGATACTGTATGTATATCTTTTTCTGATAGTGGTTTGGTTACTTCTTTTAGTAAAGTGGTTTTACCTGAACTTGATTGTGATACTACTATGCAATGAAGTCTGTGACTTTTGGGTAAGTATCTGGATGTGCAACTTAGGTATATTTGTGCTATATTTCTGTCTTCTCCTACAAGTCCTTCATTATGGTATTCATCTATTATTTCTTGTAGAAATTTAGATGGTTTATCTATTGACATTTGACTCATGGTTTGTTTAACAAAATATTCTTTATAAACATTTCGGAAACATTGTTAATTATATTTTACTAAACAATCAAAAAAAATTGACTCTAAGTAAAGAATAAAATAGCAAACAAATTATTCATAATATGAGCAATCATAACAGTAGAAACCCTACGACTACGAAAAGCTATAAAACCAAGAATAATACCAGCACCAAAAACAAAGATCAGGTTCTGAGGAGAAGTACCATAAACATTCAAATGATAAATAGCAAAAATCAAAGCACTCCCAAAAATCCCGAAAATATTACCAGCTTTACCAATCAAAAAGTTAAGCAGAAAACCACGGAAAAACACTTCTTCAGCAACTGCAATAAGTAAACCAAAAAGAACTATAATCGAAAAAGGAATCTGAGCCAACTCAACAAGAGGAATAGCTGGAACAATAGTCGATAAAAATAAGACAGTTCCTAACGCAATAATACTATAAATAAAAATCTGATTCCGTTCTCCCAAATCAATATTATTATCCTCAGCATATTCTTTAGTAACAAGACTTAAAGTTAAACCACCAAGAATAAGACTCACTGCAAATAATGACTTTGTTAAAAGCTCAACATTAAAAGTTGACATAAAAAGCAGTAAAGACACGCTTATAATAATAAGAATCTTGCTAAGTGAATCCTGTCTAATAATACCATTACTCATCTTTTAGACCTCACATAAGCAATCATAACCGAGCCAGTATGAAGAGGGAGTAGATCACCAACTACGATAGGAACTAATTCTCCTGCACCGAAAATCGCATAGTAACCAATCCATCTATACAAAATAAAAGATGTAGCAATATCAAGAACATCACCAATAATTGGAAGCCAACCGAAACCAACAAAATCAATCGCATCAGATATTCCAGCTACGAGAAAAGCATAAAGCCAATTAACCATTTTTAACACATTTACTCCATGGGGTATTTTATGGTAATCTACTACACGCTGGTCGTAATTGTGGAGGTAGATTCACACAGTTATCTATTTCATCATCCAAATTAGAATCACCTTTAATATCAATATCCATTTGTTGCCAAGTTCCTTCAGCGACATTCATCTGCATTGTAGCTATTGTAGATGTCTTCATACGCCACTTAGACCATTCACCAGTTAAATCCTTGTAACGATATAAAACCATTGATTTAAATTTAATATCATAATTGTCTCCATCATCCATCTTAAGAAATTTACCTGAACCAAAACTAATATCACCAGTTAGAGGATTACCAAAATCTATTGAAACACTTGCTAAGTTATCCCAAGCAATACGTTTCATATCAAGATAAAACTTGTATCCTTCTCTATCCCAACTAACAAGTGTAGCTCTATCACCATCACTTTTAGCAACTGCTGGGAAATGAGTTGAAGTATAAGATAAAAGCTGTTCACCAGCATAAGAAGCCAATCCATCACCAAGTTCAACATCGTCTAACCATTTTGCTTGTTCAGCATTAGCAATCCAAAGACTACATCCAAGATTTAAATAACCAGAGCCAATCTCCTGATAGTAATCACACATATTATAAGAACCTGCACCACTGAAACCAACATTACGTAATCCTGAGAGTTTATCAGTTGCAACACTATCAAACATATTTGTACCACCTCTTTCTATATCACCCCAAAAACCATTAACATAAAATCTTTCACCTTCAAAGGTTTTACCATCAATTTCCATCCAGAATCTACCAGCATACTGTGTTTCTATAACTGCGTCACTTGGAGTATTATTAAATTCAAGCCAACTCTCTACTTGAATATTTGTGATCAATTTACCATTATTACGTATAACAGAAAGCTGTGACTGAAGAATTGGAGTACTACCAGAAACCTCTTCAAAAGTTCCATCATCATAATCTACTCTCATATAAGATTTTAGCGTAACCTGTTCCTTTCCTTTATTAAAATCAAATAGGAAAAGAAGTGAGCCAAGTAGTAATAAAACTATAAAAATTGTTGTAAATCTTGTTCTTATTTTTGCCAACTTAGAATATAACACTTCACTATAATATTTAATGTTTGTTTTTTATATAAAAATAAAAATTGGGGAAGGACTACCAATTTTGGTAGTCCAATTAACGCTATTATTCATAGCCGAGTCATATCAGGTTTAAATCCATTTGGATTTATATCTTCTAGCTAAGTAGAAGACGACTGCTAATGGAAGTGCAATTGTTATTACATTTGCCAACATCCCTTCACCTTCACCTAACCCAGTAAAACCGAGTAAAGTTTCGCCGATGAAGCTACCAGCCAAGACTACGATTACAAATATAACGAATTGCATTGCGATTTTTCCGTTTATCATTGCCATTCCTTATTTTTCACCTTAGTTTTGCTGTTAAGCAATCTATCCTCCGAGTGTAACTGAATCAGTTACTGCTGTTTGTACTGCGTTCCCTGCACTGACTAATTTGATTCCTAATACATATGTTTCAGCATTACTTGCACTTGCAAAAGATGTTTGTAAGTGACTGCGAACCAATATTGAGTCTGCGTCAGCTGAACCTCTTGCGACCATTAAAGCATTTGTATAGTCTGTTGAAACATCCTCGTCAAGAGGGAAGTATCGCCAGTATTGTGCAACTCCTGCTGAGGTGGTTGCTGTTTCAGCTACAGATAAAGTAACATCGTCACCTAAATTATTAAAGGTTGACATTTCAACAATATCTGCTGATGAATCTATTACAAGTTCTAATGCTTCAATATAAGCTACGGTTTGAGCAGAAGTTATATAAACTCTTGCTAAAGCCATTGCTTCGTCAGAAGCTAATGCTGTGATTTCCCATGTTACATAGACATCGGTTCCAGCGACGGTTCCAATTGAATCTTGGTCACTAGGAGAGGACATAGTAACTGCTACGTCATCTGCATTGACTGAAACCAATAATTGGGTGGTCACTGAAGGGTTAATGTTGAAGTTAGGAGAACCAAGAGTAGATAAGTCAATTTCACCAACGAGTTCAGGAACATTTGGAGATGTTACTGGAATCCATTTAAGTGAAGTTATACTTGGATTGTCTGCTAAAATTTTGCTTGGGTCAGGGTAGTGAGCTGTACCTGTGTCTATACCAATTATTAACGTATTATCATCTGTTTCAGCTATTGCAACATTAGTTGTACTAGTACCTGAAGCTATTGAAACTCCCTGTACACCATACAATGATGTTATGCCTGAAAGACTTTGTCCGTTACTATGGAAGACCAAATAAGCTGGTGATGTAGTTGATGCACTCGCACCACTTGTAGCTAAACGTTCTTGATAAGTGAAGCCAACGTTATAATTAACGAAGTCACCATTACCAACACCGATGTCAGCTGTAGATAGATCACTGCTTATGTTATCGATTGTGCTTGGAGAGAAAATAAATAATGCCCCAAGTAGTACTGCTACTATGAGGATTAGATTTCCACCTGTTAGATTTGTTTTTGCCATATTCAGCATAGTATATAATATCATGTGAGTATATAACTTAAGGATAAATCTATAATGATATATAGATGTTATATTCATATATATATTGAGATTGATGGTAAAAGATAGCAATATCAGTGTATGGTCAACAATATTAAACTTCTGGAATCGTACAGTAATAAGTTTCGGTGGAAGTGAAGCAATCACTATACCTGAAGCAAAAAAGTTTGGAATCAAAAGCAAAGACCCAACATGGATTGGATGGGTAAGCAAAGAAGAATTAACTGACTTAGCAAGTCCAGACAACGAGTTCTTAGACGATAAAAAAGTATTAATAGTGATGTTCAAAAATGATAGACAAAATAATAAAGATAGCAAGTAGTCTAACAGTTTACATAATAATATGGTTATGGACTGGAATCATTCCAATAGAAACAACACTTTTCACTAATCACCTTCATATAACAAGAGGAATATTAATATCATGCAGTGGAATTGTAGCTTACTATATTATATATGGAGTATTAAATCCACCAACACCAATAATTATTGAGTCTGAGCAGTCACCATTTAATAAACTTGATACTAAACCCCATGGGGTTGATATGAAAAAAGTATCCAAGAAAGTCTCTACAAATCTAACAGACATAGTAAAAGATATAATTAGAGATAAAGGAAACATTAAAATAGAGATACCAAACGAGAAAAACATTAAACTGTGGGGAATGAACGCTAAAATAACTTTCCCAGAAGCCATTAACCATACTTTCGTAAAAAACTATCCAACACCACCAAAAGAATCTAACCCAGAATCACATATAGAAAATTGGGATGAAGAATTTAAAAAAGTTAAGTATCCAACACCAGATTATTTAAAACCCAGAAAATCTTTGAAAGATAAGGTGTTCAAAAATAAATGAGTGCATCGGGGAGTAGCTTCGAAAACTATGGTATGTTAGTACCATTTCTTATATCCTATTTTGTAATGATAGTAGCAAGATATACCTTACCAGACCCTTACTCTGGATATGTAGCTATATTTGGAATATTTATAATGTTCGGTGGAATGGTACTAGTATCATTCCGTGAAACACTCGCAGTAGCAAAATTCAGTCATCTATCTGCTTGGATAAGACCAGCATGGAAAAACATGCATTTTTTTTATAGTCATACTGAATCAAAGAAAATAAGTGATGGAAGATATTTAACAGAGCTAAGACTTGGATTTCTTTTTAATCACCCAGAATATGGAAAAATCGATAAAATTTTTGTTTACCATAATCTTGCATGGAAACTTCGCATAAAATTAAGACAGGGATTTGCTTGGAGAAATGGGTTTGTTGTAGAGCATAGTAACACTGACCATGTAGTTATGTATGAACATTCTAAGCCACTTACAGATCATGGAATTTTCTATCCAGCTTATGATCTAATAGAAGCTGGTTCTGACTATCCATATATGGCAAAAGTAGTACGTGAAAGTTTAGTTGAATCACCTGACATGGCAATTCAAGTTAAAAATGAGGCGAGAAAAATATGAGTGAAAGTGAGAGAGCAGACGATTATGATGAAGAATATGATGAAGAATCCACAACTTCACAACGTGATATAGATAAAGTTCAGGCATCAATATTAAGAGAAAGATTAATTCGAACAGAAGGAATGTTGGATGCACAAAGAGACGAAACTGTTGGACTATTAAGACAAAGATTAGATATATCTAAGTCTGCTAAACAATTAGTTCTCTCTATGAGTGAGCATCAAACAGGAATAATAAATAGTGCTAAAAGTTTAAGCAAACTTCCCACTCCTCCATATAATTTAATAGCTGGTATTGTTATTGCTGTAGCACTTGTTTATATGTTCACAGTTAACCCTGAACTGGGTATCGGACTTGGAAGATGGGTGGAACAGGGAAGTAATAAGGTGATAATTCTTGCTATGATAGTATTCGGAGGATTAATATCGTATGTAAGTATGAATAAGAGTAGGAAGAAATAATGGTAAATGCGTTTAAAAACTTTGTGAGTTCTTTTCGTAAAGGAGACGATACAAAAGAGCAAACTCTTAAAGGGTATGGATTAGATTTTATTAAAGACCAGAAGATAGAGTTAAGACTTGCTTTAATAGATGAAATAGTTACAAATATTCGTAGAGGAAAACCCAAGTATCACAATAAACAAATAATAGGTTATGAGCCAATGCAAGTAGCTGAACAAATAAATGAACTTGACCATTTAATAAGAGTTGGAGGAATGGTATGGGGTCGAGCTGGAAATAGACCAGCTTTTATGGAGATGATGATTAACTGGGAAATGCTTTTAAAATATTGGTTTGATTTTCTTAGTATGAAAGCTGAGATACAAGAAGAAAATATTGATGAACAAAAAAGAATTGAAAGACTTGTAGATAATTTTGGTAAACGTGAGATAATACCATTTGGATTTATAATATTGGATTCAACATTTATGGATGTGGATGTTTCACCACAATCAATTGCTCTTGTACAATCACAGATTCAGCCACAGTTTGGTGGTGGTGGAATTGTTGTTCCTACATCTGCTATTGGTGGAAACCAAGCAAAGCCAAATGAAGCACCTATTCCAAGTAAATTGAGCAGTGAGATAGAATAATGATTAAAACATGTCTATTTCTAACCTATCCACCCCATGGGGTAAACCTTGAAATGTATATAGAATTTAAGAGTGAAACGTTATGAGTCGAATGGATGAACTAAAAAGTAATCTTCTAGTAGAAAATAATAAAGGTGCTTCTGAAGATGAGATGATTTCAATATATAAAGTTCCATCAAATTTATTAAAGAAAGCAATTGAATTTGGATATATTATACCATCTTGGAATCTTACTGATTATATAAGGCAGGGAATTACTGGTCAAGGAGATATAAAAAAATTGGGATTTAATGGAGTTGCAATGTGGGGTGAGCTTGGTAGTGGTAAAAGCAATCTTTGTCTCCAACTTGCCTATGTTATTTATCGTGATTGGGATATTGTATTAAGTCGTGTCTGTGTTAATCGTGCAGACTTACTTAATTTATATAGAACAGTTAGAGAAAAGTTTGAGAGGATACCACTGGTTATACTTGATGATGTTACAACTATGCTTCCTCGTAGTCTTTGGCAGGAGGATAGAGAGTTGTACACTTTATTTCAAAAGTTTCTTGGTGTTGTACGACCTAAAATAAGTGGTCTTATAGTTAATCTTCCTGATCTGAGTTGGTTACACGAATCATTATTTGAGGTTATGAATTTTGAGGTTAATGTTACTCCTAACCAGAAATATCAGGTTCAAAGATTTTATAGGGAGGTTGACCCTTTTCATAATCAGAAAGTAAAGTTTATGAAGATTCTTGTTGAATACTCTGATTTTAAACTTGAGGATGTACCAAAAGATGTTTATAAAGAATATTTCGAAAAACGTGTTACAATGATAGATGATGTTACTGAAAAATTGGAAGCTAAACTTGGTGCAGAGGTTGAAGGACAAGTTCCTGAGATAGATAAAGTATCTGCTAATCAAGGACTTAAAGAAAATATTGTTTATAATGTGGGTGATGAGGATTTTGGTATTTATAAATGTGCAAAATGTGGTGCAGTGGTAAAATGTAGTATGTCAATTTTTAGGAAGTATAAGGGTACTCTTAAATGTGGTCAATGTCAGAGAAAGAATTATTTTAAGAATAGTGTAAATTTGTTGAGTGGTGAGAATATTGAAATCCCTGAAGAAAAAGCATTGGTTGATACTGATAGCTTGTAGTGCCTTAACTGGTTTCTATGTGAACTATTATTATATTCATATAGTTTATAGATTAACTGGTGTTAGTGTAAAAATTTTAAGTTAAAAAATAGAAAAAGGTTGATGCAGACCATAATATTAATGTACACTCACATTATCATCTGCATCAATTTTTTCTCACATTTTGTAGCTATCGTGTTGCTTAGGAGTGAATTGCTGTTCCCTACTGAAGTGAACCCACGCAGAGTCGGTTATTTGAGGAGTGTCAAAGTCAACCAGTTTTCAGTGCCATGGATTTGATGGTACTGGTTTTCTCCGATCTTGTCTCACTCTCCCTCTGTGACTTTAATTCATCACTCGGTTTAAATAACACTTTTCTGTCTTTTAGGACAAGGTGGTTATTGCAGTTTTGTATTCTTATTCAGACCTATTTATATCTACGTAAGATACATATATAAATGTTTTGTGAATATGTTGTAATAGTATATAAGTAAGTTGTTAACTTTTTAACAACTGTTAACTATAATGACACTTGTCAATTTTTTTGACAACTGTTAAATTGTATAACATATATAGTAATGTATATATTCATATATTCTTGTCTATACAACTTCTTTTATTATATACACTAGGAAAAATCTGACATTAAGCACAAACAGGATACCCTAATCATACACACTAAACACTATTACTATAGTGTTAATTGATAACTATTATATATTTGCATACAGTAATAATACTATGCCTCATCAATGGTATCTTAAAACAGATAAAAACAAAATAGAAATCTGGATATGCACATCCTGTAAATCAGAAAAAAAAATAAAAAATAACAAAGTCGTATCATATTATTCAAACAATGATTATAGTAACCCAACATGCAAGTATGTTCAAAACCCAAGACGTACAGTACGTATGGCAAAAACACTTTTTACCCCAGATGAAATACTTGAAAAACTTGAAGCATATAAAGGAAGTATATATAGACAACCAACAAATAAACTTATAGCCAGAGATAAAGCGTTACTATCACTGATCTTTCTAACTGCTGGTAGAATAAGTGAAGTAATATCATTAGAGAAAAAGCAGTTCAAATTTAATAGAGAAGATGGTTTTATAATAATTGAAAATATGAAACTTGTTAAACAAAAGAAGACTCATAAAAAAGCTGGTAGAAGTCCATTTAGAAGTGAAGTACCTATCCCACTTTCTGGTACACTTAAACCTTTTACAGATATTTTTCTTAAGTATTATAAAATATGTTCAAGTGTTAAACTTTTTAATTTTAGTAGAAATTGGAGTTGGAAAATAGTTGAGTGTATAACTGATATGTACCCTCACTACTTCAGAGCTTGTAGTGAGAATTATTATTACAAGATTTTTAGGAATCCTTATGCTCTGAGAGATTTTGTTGGACTTAGTAGTGTTGAAGCACTTGGTACTTATATGAAGACTGACTGGAGAGATTATAGCAGTAAGATTTTAAGTTAATTGCACTAATAATTAACTACCTTTCCATCAATTGTTTCAAATCCACAATCAGCAACCACATACTTCTGATTACCGATTACCATTTGATCATTAACTGAAGTGGAACGTAAACCCCAAGTCTTTCCATCATGAATATGAAGTTCTGCTACCACAGTAACATTCTTATTATAATCCTCATTGTTAAGAATCTCACCATTATTATCGGTAATGATTTCTTGACTCCATGAACCCTCTATGTTGTTTGTCCATTTGTAGCAATACTCTAAAGTCTCAATTACAGTTGTAAATTCTGGAACATCCACAAACGCAACAGTTCTTGGAGTATCCTCAAACGCAGTATGTATTACTTCAACTTTATTATTCTTCATTTATATCCATCTCTGTAATATAGTATTATCTGATTTTACTAATGGGAATATTTCTAAATAACTTGTTAAAAAGCTATGTAATAAAGCCACTTCGTCACCAACTTTCTTTAATAAAACTTCTTCACCACATTTTGCTAAAATAGAATCACAAGTGTTTATTAATTGTATTCCCATTTCAGATGGTCCTAGTAAAACAGATTTATCAGTGTGTTTTAATTCTCTAATAAAATCATATTTTAATCCTTCTTTATATATAGGCATTTTTCTAATACGGAGAAGGTATTCCAGTTTTGGTATTTCTCTAACTGCCACGTTGTGTGGTAGTTTTAATTTTTTAACTTGCTCTGGAGATATGGTCTCCTTTAGCTTACTTCCTGAATTTATTTGACTCATGTATTATTTACCTAACACACATATATAAATATTATGTGAATATATTTATTATTTTATAATTAAATTATACTTAAAATATCCTACGGGTTTAGTCATTTTATATTTCTTTTCGGGTCTGTTTTATAGGTGTATGAAATTTATTATTCCACGCTCTCGTTTTACCCCATTTTTTCAAAAGATGATTACTAAATCTTAAACTCGTTTTACCTTTTTTCATATCATTAAGATTTCTATCTATAAAATTTTCTGCTTTGGTTTTAGTTTTAAATGATAATGAAATATTTCCTAGTTCGGGCTGTGTTACTTCAGATAATATCCAATTACTATTATCTTTAACAATTTTAGGTCTAATATCTTCCTGTAATTTTCGTTCTTTTTTATTCATATTCAATAAACGCCATTTTTTATCGCTAGGTGATTTAACTAGCCAGTCTAACATCCTACTGTAATTTTCCTCTGATTCTCGTTCTTGTTTATTAAATAAACGCCATTTTTTATCGCTAGGTGATTTAACTAGCCACATTTCTTCGTAGTATCTTGCTTTAGGATTTATTTTATATTTTTTACCAGTTAATGAACTGCTTGACTTTGACATTTTACTACTACCAAACTTACGTTTAGTTATTGGTTTTGTTTTTCCTCCTTCCTTAAAATATCCTACTGGTTTATTCATTTATATCATCTCTTAAAGATTACCAATTTTTTTTATCTGCATAATACATCTCCCTTGAAGTTATTCCTTCTTCCCAATATCCTTCTGATTTTGTCTCTTTGATAAATTTCTCATATCCATCGTTTTTAAATCGGGTTAGAAGTTCCTGTGCATCCTCACCCTGAGCAAATAATACTGCCCCACTAGTCGCTGATGAAATACCGATGTATTCAAGATCACTATAACCTAATGGTTCTTTAAGGTATTCTGCATCTGTATTAGTTACGACATAATACTTCTGTCCATTGATTTCCACTGACTTAGAAACATTATCATAAGTACCAACTTGTAATTTCTCTCGAAGTTCGGGTGTGATTTCCTCCATCTCTGCAACTGTTTTTCTTTTTGCTTCCCTCCACCTTTTTTCGGCACGTTCTTTGATAAGTTGTTCCGCATCTTTTTCCATCTGTATTAGTTGAACTTGCTCTTTCCTAGATAACTTATTCCATGATTCAACAGGAAGTAAAAGTTCTGTTGAATCTAATGAGCTTGTTGACCTTGACATTTTACTGCTTTTTGATGTACGAGGAATTATAGGTTTTGTTTTACCATTTTCCTTAAAGAATCCTATTGGTTTAGTCATTATTATAATTCATCTATTGTATAAGCTATAGTGTCTTCAAGAAAACCACGTAACATATGTTTCCTATTAAGATATTGTGAGTCTCTGTCATCAAAATGTAATTTAAATTCCCTTGGATTATCTTTAGGAATCTTTACAGTAAAATTAGCCCAACCATCATACATACCAGATTCAGAATCCATAACATGATAACTATTAGATGCAATTATATGATTTCCTTTATCTTCAAAATACCAATCTCCATCAAATCCACTACCATGTGGAAATTTGCTTTCGAGATAAGAAAACATTAGTTTTGTTTTCCATTCTGGAACAATGGAACTTGTTGACTTTGACATTTTACTGATACCAGA
>VMHT01048740.1_pt1 | contig 21542 bp, 22 predicted proteins | sample 4693611 | NCBI WGS metagenome assembly VMHT01 (sample SAMN12280063, study PRJNA550983) | marine metagenome | isolation source: seawater sampled from same location over 5 years 0.02-0.2 micron viral filtrate | place: USA: collected off the coast of southern California halfway between the port... ...
AAGCAGAAGAAATAATTCAATCCAAACTCAAAAAAGCTGTTTAATGAAGTTTGAAAATAAAGTAATGCCGAATGATGAACAAATGGCAGAATTTCTCGACCCTGGAAATGATGAACAAATTTATATGGTAAATCTTCTCAAGTTTAAAGATAAAGCCGAATATCCTGATAAAAGAGAGACAGATTTATCAGGAAGAGAAGCTTATGCTATCTATTCTGAGGAAGTGAAACATCATCTAGCTAAAGTTGGGGCAAAAGCTATATTTGGTGCAAACGTTAAGAGATTAATGTTAGGTGTAGTGGAAGAACTTTGGGATTCTGTTGCGATAGCTTCTTATCCAAGCAGAAAAGCAATGTTAGATATGATCTCTGATCCAGAATATATAAAAAGCGCGCAACACAGAGTTGCTGGATTAAAGGGTCAGTTAAACATTGAAACAGTAATTCCCTTAGAGAATGACTAAAATAAAAAAAGCATACCTATTTTCTCTAGTAACAATTTTTCTATTCTCATGCGGAGGAGGAGGGGATGGAGGCATTGAGCCGCCGTCTGATGGGGGAAATCCAATCAGTGATTCAGGCTCATCTAATTCTTCGAGTTGTACTGTTAACAATATAACTGCTCCAAATATTTCCTTTTCAAGATCTCTTGATCCTTTATCTCAGCCGCAATCAAGTAATCAATACCCTCCTTATGACAAAATTATTGATTATGAAGGAATAATTTTTGCTGGAATGGATGATGTAAATATTGATTTTGTATACAAAGTTGCTCAAACATACAGAGAGCTTCTTGGTGGGGACGATGGTATGAAATCGTCTTGGACCGCAGATCTTATTAATAAAATGGATGATAAAAGTGTCCTCCAAAGGATTATCTACGGCGAATACGATGACTATTCTGGAGATCGAGCTTTTGATGAAAGTAATTATCCAGGTTTTGATAATACTCATGACAATAATCCTAACGTTGACGTAATAATTGAAAAAAAACCTATCGATAAATCTGGCCAAGTTAATGAAGTCATAGAGCATATTCTTCATACGATTACTGTCCTTGGATTTAATTATATATTTCCAGAAAAGTATTCTTATACGAATGCATGTTCAGATGTTTACTTGGCAATGCAAGAAGCTATTTCAAAAGGCTATTATGGTGTTTCTATGTATGATGACATTAAAAATGACACAGAGAATTATGGAAGAATAATTGTTCAAGAATTTGCTTATTGGTTGATTATTACTGGATGGGATATTAAAAAAGATCTAAAACCAAATTCTGCTCCAGAGTGGAGAGTTAATAGTGCATCAGAAATGCAATCTCTTTTCCCCTTATCTCATGCTTTGTACGAAGAAACGGTAAAAGATATTTTAAAAAAACCTACTTCAGAATTTTTGCTTAGTCTATTTCCAAGATCTTAAATTTGGAGATAATTGACTTAAAGATTAATCAAGACGAAGAAATATTTTCATCGTTCTACGAAATCAATCAACAACAAGTTCCTAAAGTTGGATCTGTATCTCTAGAAGAATTTATTAATTTAATAAAAATATCAGATATTTCCTATGGATCTATAAAGAAGGGTATATGCTTGGGTTTTGTCATCTGTCTCAGAGAGAACACCAATTATAAATCTATCAATTATAAATTTTTTCAAAATAGACATAATAAATTTTTCTATATTGATCGTATTGCAATAGCCAATAAATATCAGTCTTCAGGTATCGGAAGTATTCTCTATAACAAATTATTATCTATTAAAGTCAAATTTAATATACCGATATGTGCAGAAGTAAATATTGATCCACCAAATGAGTTATCTATTAATTTTCATAGAAAACATGGATTTTCTGAAATCACTGAAAGCACTTTAAAAGAAGGGTATTCGGTTGTTTATATGGAAGTTAGCTAATATATATTACTTTACATAATATATATTATACGAATGTGTATAAAATTAGTTAATTGCAACGTTTAAAGAATTGACTACCTTTCCACTATTTGAAGTAAGTTCCATGACAACTTCGTCCTCAAATAAACGAACAATGCCAAAGTTGGCTTTTCTGTATGTTGAACCTATCCTTAATGGACCATTCTCCTCTGTATTGAATGGTATTGGTAAGTTCAATGAACTAGATGTGAATTCATAAATAATATTATTATCATCAGTCTTAAATCGATAAAAACCACCTCTATGTCTATCTCCAGAAAGTATAAAAAGATTAGATACACCGGATTCGTCTATTAGATTAAAGAGTTTTTCTCTTTCTAAGGGGAATTTATCCCATGATTCCCATCCATGCCCTAAACTCAAGACCTGTAAACTAGATATGATAAATTTTATATCGCTTTTTTCATTTAACTTGTCCTTAAGCCATTGCCACTGTTTTTTTCCCAATAATGTCTTATCAGGATCGAAATCTTCAACGTATCTCTCTTTTCCCTCTTTATTAAATTCATCTGTTAATTTCCATTCAGATTTGAAGGATCTATTATCTAAAAATATTAATTGGACTTTGAGACCATTTTTATTGATTATTTTATCGAAATATAGACCATCTCTAAGTCTGCGTGGATCTTTAGATGGAATTTTCCAAGTCTCTAAAAAAAGTTCTTTTGCTCTATCTTTATAACGATAATTAGAACCACCATCATTTAATCCAAAATCATGATCATCCCAAATAAACTCTGTTCTTACATTTTTTAAAAAAATTTCTAGATTATTGGATTGTTGCTTATAGGTTCTAATGAGTTTATCTAATTCTCCGTCTTTTTGATCTCCGTAGACGTTATCTCCAATAAACATAAATAGATCCAATTCTTTCTTCTCAATAGTCTTAAGAATATCCATGCTTCTATCTTGATGAAGACAGGAGCCAAAACCTAAGGTAAGTACCTCTTGGGTTGAATTTAAATTAACTGAAATAAGAAATAGGATAAGAAAATGAAAAATTTTCATTAAATGATCATAGAGGATAAAGAAAAATAGTAAATTGAAAACTGCTTTAATTTATTAAAAAAAATAACATATACTTAAAGCATAAAAGGAGAAAAATATGGAAATAATAATAGGATACACCTTACTGTTGGCCTTGTTTCAAATTTGGCTTATTCCAATGATGCTGAATTCTAAAAATTTAAATTGGCAACTTTCTAATAGAGACAATGAACCTGAGCATCCACCCTCTTTAATGCTTTCTAGAGCTACGAAAGCAAAAGATAACTTAAAAGAGACGCTTCCAATTTTTCTTGCCTTAGCGGTTTGGTCTATTGCTGCGGGCGTAGATATTAGTGGTTTAGCAATGTGGTGGTTGATATTAAGAATTGCTCATGGAGCCTTATATATGGCTGGCATAGGTATTGTAAGAACACTAGTTTGGCTTCCATCAACAATTATTCTTATTATGATGGCAATAGCATTAATTTAAGAAAATGTACTCAAAAAAATATATCAACATTAATGAAAAGAAAATGGCCTATGTTGATGAAGGTCAAGGAGATCCAATAGTTTTTTTACATGGGAATCCAACGTCTTCTTATTTGTGGAGAAATATAGCTCCTCATGTAGAAGGATTAGGACGAATAGTAATACCTGATCTTATTGGTATGGGAGACTCTGAAAAACTAAACAATATTGACGATCCGGGTTACAAATATCATGGTCAATATGATTATCTAACTTCTTTATTGGAGGAAATCAATCTTGGAAATAATATCCATTTAGTTATCCATGATTGGGGATCTGCTATGGGTTTTCAATTTGCAAGAGAAAATTCTGAGCGAATAAAATCTATAACTTTTATGGAAGCAATTGTAATGCCTATGGTTTGGGATCAATGGCCTGAAATGGCAAGAAAGATCTTTGGTCTCTATAGATCTGAAGCTGGTGAAGAATTAATTCTTGAAAAGAATTATTTTGTAGAGAAGATTTTATTTTTGGATGCGCCCAATCTTTCTGAAGATGATAAAAATGAATATAGGAGGCCCTTTGTTGAAAGTGGAGAAAGTAGGCGCCCTACTCTTACTTGGCCAAGACAAATTCCTCTAGAGGGAGAACCTCCTGAGGTTGTTGATGAAGTACAAAAAAATGCTGATTTTCACAAAGATTCTGATATTCCTAAACTCTTTATAAATGCTGATCCAGGGTCAATTCTTATTGATGATCAGAGAGAATTCGTTCGAAGTTGGAAAAATCTTTCTGAAGTTACTGTAAAAGGAAATCACTTCATCCAAGAAACTTCACCAGAGCAAATAGGAAAAAATTTAGCTAACTTTATAGAGTCAATTGGTTAAAAATTTAAGGTTTATATTTCTCTGTATCCTCTTTTTTTCCAATATTCTTTTTCCATATGACAAGCCAAATATTGTCATCATTGTTTCAGATGATTTAGGTTGGGGTGATGTTTCATACCATGAGAGCGTTATACCAACTCCGAACATAGATAGATTTGTAAATGAAGGATTAGAGTTAAATCGATTTTATTCAAATCCAATATGCAGCCCAACAAGAGCATCCTTGATGACAGGACTAGAAGCATATTCTGTAGGTATTTTAGGTCCAATAGGTAATCCATCCATAAGTCCTGTGGGCCTTCCTCTTGAGTACAAAATACTACCTGAGTATTTCAAAGATGCAGGTTACCAAACAGCTTTGGTCGGAAAATGGCACTTAGGGATGAACTCTAAAGAGTATTTACCGGGTCAAAGAGGTTTTGATACAACCTATGGTTTCATGAATGGAGGAATTGATTATTTTAAACATACAATGTCAGGAAGACTTGATTGGCATAAAAATGGGGTTCCTTTAAGAGAAGAAGGTTATTCAACTGATCTAATTGCAAATGAAGCAATAAAAGTTATTCAAAATAAAAAAAACAACAAACCTCTACTTTTATACATCGCTTTCAATGCTCCTCATACCCCTGTTCAGGCTCCATATGAGAACATCGAAAATTTTGATTATATAGATGATCCTAAGGAAAGGATTTATGCAGCTAATATAAGCATTCTTGATAAACAAATTGGTAAAATTATTGATAGTATAGAAGATCAACAGATTTCATCGAACACCCTAATTCTTTTCTTTAGTGATAACGGTCCTGTCTTTGACATAGATCCAATTGGAGCAGTAATTGTACCCGACCTACTTGACGCTAAAGGAAGCACAGGTGGTTTAAAGGGTAGCAAAGGTTCTGCATATGAAGGAGGTATAAGAGTTCCTGCATTTATGATGTGGAAAGGTAAATTTAAAAATGAATCTTCTAATCAGTTTTTTTTCATTCAGGACGTTTTGCCAACTTTATTAAGTGCAGCTGATATTGATTATGAAAATGATATTTTTGAAGGTACCAGCAGATGGGATTCTTTTCTTAAACAAACGGTCGATAAACCAAAAAATTCTATTTTAACTGCCAATACAGCTTTTGAAGAGACTGCTTTATTTAATAAAGACTGGAAACTTTATTTTAAAAAAGGACCAGCTGGTAGTAGTTCAGTAAATTACTATGAATTATTCAATATCTTAGAAGATCCATATGAAAAGAATGACTTATCTAAAGATCATCCTGATGTTTTTGACCAGATGAAGGAAACTCTAAATAAAAAACCCAAAAGAAATCTACAAGGATATCCAAATGCAAGTTACCTTTATCTCCATGGAGACAGAATGTTGTCTGAAGAAAGTGGAACCCCTTGGTTAAATTACGAATTTGAAATGATAGAAAAGCCCTCTCCTATTATCGGAACCCTTATATTTATATGGATTTTGTTATTAGCCAATAAAACCTATGCAATCTTGGTTATCTTGTTAACGATTTTCCTAATCTATTCAATCAGGAAAAAAATAAAACGTGAATAGAGCAGGAATACAAAGTTTTAAAGTTATTGATACAGATGAAAAATGGATTCTTTATCATAATTGTTTTTCGCTTTGTTCTCGTAAAGTTCGATTGTGCCTTGAAGAATTGGAAGTAGAGTATAAACAGGAACATATTGATTTAATAGAAACGGGTAAATACGAAGTTGCTTCTAAAAAGTTTTTAAAGATTAATCCTGGTGCGACTGTACCAGTTTTACTTCATGAAGGTTATCCAATTTATGAATCGCATGAGCAAATTTACTATTTAACTAAAGAGTCTTCTTCTAGTCTTATTATTCCTTCAGCTGAAAATGAAAAAAAATTAATGGATTATTGGGTAACAAAATCCTCCATGGTTGGAGATCCAATGGAAAATCAAGATATTTATGCAGGAAACTGTATAGGTGCTTTAACGTTCCCACTTTTTGCTTCAATGATTAAATTTATAAATATCAATAAAATATTTGCAGGCATAATAAGTCATCCTTTAAAAATAAGAGTTTTCCTATTTATTATTCTTAAAATATTTGGATATAAAGCTTTCTCGACTAGTTCCCCTATAAGAAAGTTAATCAACAGAGCATTAAAGAATATCAATGATCACCTATATGAACTAGATAATCATTTAAAGATAAACGGAGAAAATTGGATTATCAATAATTCGTTTACATTGGCAGATATAAGTTGGGCGGTTATTCTTCATAGAATTGAAGAAATTGGATGGGATGAAATACTATTTAGAGATAAGACTTTTCTTAAAGATTATTTTGAAAAAGTGAAAGCTAAAAAAAGTTTTAAAAGTTCTATTATCGGCTATGACAATGAAATTTTGGATAAGGGTAAAACAATTTTAAAGACAAAGATAAAAGAAGATGAAAACTTAAAATCACTTTTCAATGAATCTTTCTAAGTATTTTATTTAAAAAAATACCCGAATAAATCGGGTATTTTTCATTAATATCATCCTTATCTTTCGTTAGGATATGCTTTTACAAATTGAGCCATTCTGGTTTGAACATTCGTTCTGATATCTTCAACTTTATTTAAATAAGTTTGATAGTCTCTTGAACTAAATGCTGTCTTCATTGAGTTGGTAAGTTCACTTAAAGAATTAGAGCCTAAAAAGATCATGTGAGTATAGTATTTGTTACCAAAAAGAATACGGTTAATACCAAAAGAACCAACACTTTCTTGAGATTCCATAAAGTCCTTCCAAGCTTTCAAATATTTTGCTTCTTCGCCAGACTCAACTTTAATATCGACATTAGCAAAAACTGTATCTGTTCTCCAATCTCCAGATTCAAGAACTAATTCAGAAACAAAATTATAATATCTTTCAGAATTAGAATGATTATCCATATTTTTGATCATTTGAGCTGATTCCTGGCATGATCCAAAAATAGATCTTCCTAAAAACATTTGATCATAGTCATCGTATACCACTAGTATTAGATGAGAATGACCTCCTCCTCCAAGAGCATAAAGACCAATATTTACACCAGATTTTTCTCTCCATTCTTGAGCGCACGAGGAAGCATCAAATTTATCAACTGTCGCAACAAAAGAAATTGGATCTGTTACATCAAAGTAATGAAACTCGGCAACAGACTTTCCTGGTTTTAATCCATGATCATCTGAAAATATGTTTACTGAAAAAATAGTAATCAATAATGAAAATAAAATTTTTCTCATTTTTTTCTCCTTTTTATAAATTGATTATGACGAAAAAAAAACTTATTTCTAATACTTTTTAAAAATAAGTACCGTGAATCTTAGAATCAATTTTAGATATATTTTTTTGAAGATTGTCTAAGAATATATGCAATCTTTTATCGTCAAAATTATGCAATTTAGATCTATCAGATATATTGATGATCCTATTAATCATTTTTAATAAGTTTGTATTTTTTGGAAGATTTTTTAAGCACGTTTCAATAGTGATTAGACTTCGAAATACTGATCTAGGGAAGCTATCATTTTTAAGTAAAAAAGCTATTACTTCTCCCCTGTTTGCTTCTCCTTTAGATACTTTTCTGAATGCATCCTGAGCTGATAATGTTGATAGCATACTAATCCATTCCATTGTAGAAAAATCATGAGTTTGTTTTGAGCTTTTGGAAACACAGAGGCAATCAATAATTCTAGATATCATATCTGTCCTCTCAACAAATCTGCCTAATCTAATAAACTCAAACTCATAACCTCTAGAGAGATTATCATTTATAGCGCCAAAAAAATTTTGAGTCATCGAAACTATATTTGTTATATGTTGGAGCTTCTTTCGCTGATGAACTTTAGAAATTTTTTGACCAAGAACATGATCGTATAAATGATTCAGACTTATGTTAGCAGTTTTAGGTAAATCATCTTTTATGGTTTCTATACTATATTTAGACATCTCCAGGCAATTATTAAGAGAACTTAGGTTTTTTTTATCTTCAAACAAAAAATTTAAAACATTATTTTCGTTATAGTTTTTATATTTATTTTCAAATAATTCATTAATTTCTAAAGTATCAATTAGAGGTTTCCAATTTAAAGAATGATCATCAGGAAAATCCAAAATTAACTCAAGATTTACATCAATCATTCTTGCAATGTTTTCAGCTCTTTCTACGTATCGAGCAAGCCAATACAAATGCTTTGCACTTCTACTTAACATTACGCATCTACAATCCAAGTGTCTTTGCTTCCCCCGCCTTGAGAAGAATTCACAACAGTTGATCCTCTTTTAAGTGCTACTCTAGTAAGTCCACCAACTGTTACGTAGGTACGCTTCCCAGATAGAATAAATGGCCGTAAATCTAAATGTCTTGGAAATAAAGAATCTCTTCTAAATGTTGGAGATGTTGATAAATCTATTAATGGCTGAGCAACATAATTTTTAGGATCTTTCATTAGTAATCTTTTTAATTTGAGTATTTCTTTCTCATTTAAGTTTTTACCAATTGAAATTCCATATCCTCCTGACTCTGCAACAGGTTTTGTAACCATTGTTTTTATATTTTCAAAAACATAATCTCTTTCATTTTTATTTGAAAGCATGAAAGTTTTTACATTAGGAAGAATAGGCTCTTCCTTCAAATAGAAATTAATCATCTCTGGAACGAAAGAATAAACAGCTTTATCATCAGCAATACCGCATCCAGGAGCGTTTACAATAGCAACATTTTTACTCTTCCAAGCTCTTATCAATCCTTTTACTCCGATAACGCTGAATGGATTGCCTACTTCAGGGTCGAGATAGTCATCATCAATTCTTCTATAAATTACGTCGACCTTTTGTAGTCCTTCTATTGTTTTTTTATAAACCATATTTTTCTTAACGATTAAATCGGAACCTTCGACCAAGTCTATCCCCATTTGTTGTGCGAGATAAGAATGCTCATAATAAGCAGAGTTATAGATTCCAGGCGTAAGAAGAACAATTTCTGGTTTTCTTAATTTAGATATAGATGCATTCTGTAAGCATTCGTAAAGTTTAGTGGGATACTCGTCTATCTTAGAAACACCATAATGAGAAAATAAATCAGGAAAAACTCTTTTCATGACATATCTATTTTCGAGCATATAAGATACTCCTGATGGCACCCTTAAGTTATCTTCGAGAACATGAAAGTCTCCTTTTATATCTTTAATAAGGTCGCTTCCAGAGATATGGGCCCAAGACTTATTAGGTAGTTTAGTTCCTCTGCAAAATTTTAAGAAATATTTAGATTTTGTTATTAAAGATTTATTGATGATTCCAGAGTTTAGAAAACTTTGTTCGTTATAGCAGTCCTCAATGAAGTAATTAAGTGCCTTCGTTCTTTGTTTTAGCCCCTTTTCGACAATGTTCCACTCACTTTTTTTTATAATTCTGGGAATAAAATCTAATGGCCATGTTCGTTCTTCTGAGCCTTCCTTTGAGTAAACGCGAAAATTGATTCCCATTGATTTGATAGCAGATTTAGTTGCACTATCAAGTTCTTGTAGATCAGTAACAGATAAAGACTCAAAGAAATTTCCAATTTTTCTTAAGTGACCTCTAACAGTGCGCTTTGGTGTAATATACTCATCGTATGATTTAGATAATTCATATTTAGACCATGAAAGTTTCATTTTGTTATTTACTTATCTCCTACATATCGAATATAACATTCATTTAGATTGAAAAATGACCTATTGTTTAGCAATAAAAATAAATGATGGATTAGTGTTTGCATCAGATTCAAGAACGAACGCTGGGCTAGATAATATAAGCACTTATTCGAAAATGTTTACATTTAATGTGGGCGATAGAGCTTTTGTAATTTTAACATCAGGAAATCTTTCTACTTCACAAGCTGTTTATCATAGAATTGAAAAAGATATAGATTCTAATGAAACAGTAAGAAGTTTAAATACATGTGCTGATATAGAAGAAGTCGCAACTTACATAGGTGAATTAAACGTTGAATACCAATCTAAAGCTCAAGAAAATTTGAGCCAAGGTTCTACACTGTTAGGGTCTTATTTTATAGTTGGCGGTCAAATTAAAGGGCAGGATCCAAACCTATTACTTGTCTATCCCGAAGGAAATTTTATTTATATGTCAGATGATCAACCATATTTGCAAATTGGAGAGATAAAATACGGCAAGCCCATCCTCGATAGAATGATTTATCAAAATATTTCACTGGGTGATGCAGCACGTATAGCACTTCTCTCCCTAGACTCCACAATGAGATCAGATTTAACAGTTGGACCTCCAATAGATTTGGTTGTTTTTAAGAGAGATGAAATAAATTTAGATTTTCAGGAACAACTTAAACTTGATTCCCCTTTTTTCAAAGAATTATCTGATATTTGGGCAGAACAGATAGATAAGGGTGTAAGAAAACTACCAAAGTTTCACTGGGAAAAATCAGAGTAGATAAATTTAATTTTCTATTTATATTTATTCTGTTGATTTCACCACTTCGATGATCTCTCTAGTGGAGATAGAAGGTGTGCGAGGCAAGTATATTACTTCGCATTGATCCTTATGATTATCAAACTTTCCTTCCCAGTCATCGCCCATAATCAATATCTCTGCATTAAAATCATTGATGTACTGCCTTTTCAGTTCAAGTGACGTTTCCGAAAATACCTCATCAACGCAACTTAGAGACTTAATAATTTTTTTTCTATCTTTTTCGCTATAAATTGGTTTACGCCCTTTTTTTGAAAGGTTCAAATCATCAGATGAGACTCCAACAATTAAATAATCACCATAGGATTTTGCGCGCTCAAGAATGCTTACGTGACCTATGTGAAAAACATCAAAAGTACCAAAAGTAATTACTTTTTTCATTTGTTTTCTATTAAATAATCTACAATACGGTTAGAACATAGACCATCAACTTTTCCAATGTATTCCTCTGTAATGGCACGTCTGATAGATTTTTTTGAATCAGGATTAGCTATCGAATTACGTACAGCATTATCAAGATTTTGATAATTTTTTGCTCTTTCACATAGTTGATGAAAAACTTCGAGACTTTCATCAACGCGTTTTTTGAAACGAAATGATAAAAGGCCACGATAAGTCCATCGTAACTTATAGAAATCACACCAAATAACAGGTTTATCTAGCGCAGCAAATTCGAAAATTGATGATGAAGCATCAGAAATTAAAGCATCTGAAATAATCATAAAATTTAATAAATTATAATCTTCAATTTTTGTTAAATATACATTATCAAACTTCTCCCACGTCTCTAATAGTAGCTTTTGTGCTTTATATTTTTTTAAAGTTAAGGAGAAAAAATGTGGTTTTAAAATAATATTAAAGTCTTTAAAGTCTTCGGGAAAATTTTTACTGAACAATTCTATAGAACTTGGATAAAAAGTAGGAGCATAAAGCAACGTAGGTTTACTTTCATCTAATCCAAGAGAGGATAATGAATCTATTTTTATATTTTTATTTACAGCAGAATCCAGTTTAGCAAAACCAGAATCAATAAAATTTCCATCGGGAAACATTTTATTGAGCTTAGATAATCGTTTAAGCCCTTCGACAAATCTTACTGATGTTGGATTTTTTGATACTTCATAATAAATACTTTTTGGCCCTACTCCGTGTTGCATTAAAACAGTTTTACTAGCTCTATGAAGTTGGTCTAGATTTGATACAGCATTACCAAAAATTATCCAGTGCGGCTTATCTATTAGATAATTCGAAAGTGCTTCTTTCCAGTCTTCAACAATTTCATATTCAAGCCCTGTATCAACAAATGATTTTTTTACTATTTTATTTAATAGTAAATTATCGCTTTCATATCCAATTAATTTTATCTCTTGTGTGAATTCTTTAAGAACATCTATAACAGGTAAATATTGAGGTAAATAGTATAAATGCTGAACATCAAAAACTACTTTCATTGGAAATACTTATAGGAGAATTATTCAATATCTCGAAAATTTGGTTTCCTTTTCTGAATAAATGCAGTTACTCCCTCCTTAAAAACATCACCATCACAAAGAACTCGTTGTGTATCTCTCTCATAATCAAGCTGCTCGTTAAGGGTACTTTTAAGAGCATTATCGTGAGCCCTTACAATAGCTTTTAATCCAGTAATTGCTCCATTAGATAATTGAATTGCATAGTCTATTGCTTTTTGTTTTAGCTCATCATCAGGAATTACTTCATAAACCAATCCCCAATTTAATGCTTTATTTGAATCTATATCCTCTCCTAAAAGAGCCATCCCATTTGCCCTTGCTCTTCCAAGCAAATTTGGAATAAGCCATGATGCTCCAACATCAGAAATAATTCCTAATTGAGGCCCAAAGACAAGTTTGAATTTAGCAGACTCTGATGCAATTATTAAATCTCCACACAACGCTAAACCTACTCCCCCACCAGCAGATATACCGTTAATTGCATTGACGACTGGTTTTGGACAATCAACAATCTTTCTGACTAAAGGATTAAATCCTATCTCCATTGCATTAGCAGTTGACTCTCCTGGAGACCATTTTGGATCGCTAGGCCAACCTCCTCCGGCTAGATCAGCACCACTACAAAAGCCTCTACCTTCACCAGTGATAATTACCGATCTTATTGAATTATTCTCATAAATATCATCAAAAGCATCTAATATAGAATCTACAAGTTCTTTGTTTAAACTATTCAAAACCTCTGGTCTGTTGAGCGTAAGTATTGATACACCTTCTTTTAAATTATCTACCTTAAGAACATCACTCATTTTTTTCTCCTATAACGTTTCTAATATGATTATAAATCTCAGATGCAATAAATTCATATCGTTCTTTTACAATATTTTTTTCGTTACATTAGAGTTATTAATGTTATATATTAAAAGTTCTAATATAGGAGATATTATGAATAAAATATTATTAATATTGGTATTATTGGGTTCGACATTTGTTGTTGCTCAAGAAAGGCCATTTCAAGCATTTTTTGGAATTCAAACTGACAATCCTCTGGCTGTTGTTTCTGCCTTGGATAGTTTTTCAAATGCTAACTGCCCAGGAACATCTTCTGTCAGACTAATGCAGGAGCTTTTCAATGGACCAGAAGAGACTACTCATACAATCATTATTACTTTCCCTGATAAAATGTCTTACTTAATGTGGGCAAATAATTGGACTAATTGTCCTGCTGCGGGAAAATTCCTTAGCACTATGAATGAGATATCTGAACAAACGTATCAGTTTATGGGAATGCCTTTAATGGGTGACGGTGATCCTAATGCTGATCAAATATTTCAGGTATTTTTAATGGATGTTAAAGATCCTGCAAGCTATGCAAAAGCATATTCAAACTTGATGAGTTCAGGTGAACAATGCACTGGATCTTGGGCCTTAGTTGCCATGGGACCAGGAATGAATGTTGAAAGATATGGTACTCATTTTGCTTATTGTGGGTTTAAAGATATGGATGTTTATTTAGATGGATACATGAGTAATGTCACTCCTACTAAAGAATATACCGACTTTATAAAAAAAGTTTCAAATATCAGAGAACTTAAAGCAGTGAATATGTCGGGCGTTATTAAAGATTGGGCGCCACAACAATAAAGATTATTAAGGAGAAAAAATGAAAAAATTATTTATATTAATAACTTTAATTTCATCTGGATTTATTTTTGCACAAAGTGAAAGGCATGTGATGCATGTTTTCTATCATATGAATGTAACGAATCCGGCTGGTGTAATTTCAGCATTGGATAAGTTTCATGCTTCTGATTGTGGTAAGAAATTTCCAGGCGACTTAGGATTAATGTCCGAAACACTAAATGGAGCAAGTGACTCTACGCACTTTATTATTGCCTCTTATATGACTAGAGAAGATTTTCAAAATGCAGGAGCACTAACTCAAAGTTGTCCAGAAGCTGCCACAATGCTTGGATCCTTGATGAATTCGGCTAGCCCAGTATCAAATCTAGCAATTGTCCCTATCATTGAAGCCAATGATTGGACTGTTGACGCTGCATTCACTAAATATGACATGAGAATGAACTTAGAAAACGAAGAAGAGTACGCCGAGGCTTGGTCAGAACTAATGGAATCCAATGTTGAATCAGGATCTGTTACAAGCTCTTATGGACTAAACAGAGTTCTTTATGGCAATGATGAATTTACTCATTTTGTTTATATCGGAGCATCTGATTTTGTAACTTTGACTGATGGAGCTACGGAACAAACATCTTCGAAAGCTTTTGAAAAATTTTCAAGGAAAGTAAAAGGGATGAGAGAAGTATTAAATACTTCCTTGATAATTCCTGTTAAAGCTTGGCCGAGAAGATAATTTCATTAAAAAAAAAGAGAGGTCTATGCCTCTCTTTTTTTTAATTGTTCTGTTCTCAAAAACACAAAGAAACTTAGTGTGGCTAAAGAACACAATATATGCCATATACCGTGTGGCTGAATCAAAGAATCTGGATTACATAAAGGTTGATCTGGATACCCTTGTAACCAAATTACAAAAGCCGAAATATATAAAAACATTCCTACAAAATACCAAGGGAAATGCTTTCGTTCATAATCAGGTTCAGTGTTGCAAATAATCCCAGGTAACCAGAAAAATAATATCCACCAGTACTGATCAAGATTAGTAAAAATTTCTTGAGGATAAATACCAAATATAGCTGCTACGAGAAAACCTATAAATCCAGAGATGAATCTCATTCTCTGACTCCAGAATCTAAACAGGAACTCAGATACAACCCATATTCCAATAGATACACCATAAACACTAAATCCAATCCCCATGCCATCGCCAAGAAACCATCTACCTAAACCATAAGCTGCAATGATGCTTAGATAAACTTTAAAAAAAGTACTTACGCTCCATTTAGCCATTACCTTAAAGTTATAAAGCCAAGGGATAACGATGTACATCACCATACTCAAATTATCTGCCCATCCGCCCCACTCGGTGTGAGTGCCGTGCATTAAAAATGATCCAGGGCCTAAAAAAATAGCTGCAGAGGCATATAAAATAGCTATTGGAGTAAGGGTATGAAAGGTATTAACGTTATCTTCATCCCTATTAAGAACATGAAACATTATCAAACCAGTTACCATGAAAGCTAGGTTTGTAAGCGTATTTACAGGTTCTCTAAATATACTATTGCTTACCCTTTCACACCATCTTGATACACCACCAATCTCCATTCCAGGCTCAAGAGAGAGGCCGATTCCAAAAAAGGTAAAAATACTGTAAAGAAATATAAATAAAAAACTAAATAAATAAGCAAGACGTATGGCCATAATTAATTATATAGCCATGTAGTCTTGAAAATTAGGATTTTTTTACGGAGTTCTCATTACCTCAGGTGGAGTACACTTGAGGATAGAAGTAGTGTTGAGCTCTTCGAGTACTAATTTAAGCTTTCTGAATTCTGAAACTTCAGGGTTTAAACCAACTGAGCTAACGCCGATGAAACTCGTACCAATCAGAGGATCGTGTTTTGTTAGTCCATAAGTAGAGTAACTTGTACTTCTATTAGAGTTTTCAACAACTCTTTCAGACAAACTATTAATTAAATTAGAAATTCTAAGTCTATTTGCTTGCATTTCAGAACAAGACAAAGTTTGAATGTCTAATGGATAATGAATTGTCTCGTCATTAACCGCTCCTTTACCTCCATTTTGCTCAATAAAGTCATCAAGCATAATAGATGCAGAAGAAAAAGTAGTAACGTTAGTACCAGCACAATTGGCTAATACAAATAATAACAAAGGAAGGATCAGTGCCTTGTTAAATTTTTTCATGTTTATTGTCTTCATAAACCCACTCCATGAAGTTTTACCCCTATATTTTTCTCATAATTAAGAAAGAAGGGAATTTTATTGTCAAAATGACACATAGTCAAACTAACAAAAACTTAATTTGTAAACAAATTTTACTATATTTACTATCAAAAAGCCTTAATTTATCAATGATTGCTGTAATTTTAATTAAACTTAATAGTTTCATGATAATGGCATCAACTTGATGTAAAGTATCTATCTTCTTATGGATACTAATCAAATCATACTTTCATGCGTTCTCTTAATAATGGTTGGAATGTTTATATGGGGAAAATTTCGCTATGATGCAGTTGCACTAACCAGTTTAGCGGTTCTAGTCGTGCTGGGCTTTGTGCCTGCAAAAGAAGCATTTATAGGCTTTGGTCATCCTGCTGTTATAACGGTTGCTTTAGTATTACTAATAAGTAAAGGTTTAGAAGCGTCTGGGTTAATTGGTAAAATTGGTAATCTTCTTCAAAAAATTGCTAAAAGCGAATTCCAATTTCTAGTTATCCTGATGGGAATCGCAGTTATTCTGTCTTCATTTATGAACAATATTGGTGCCATGGCAATGCTTTTACCTGTAACTTTAGGAATATGCCAAAAGATGTCTTGGTCCCCTTCAAAATTTTTAATGCCTCTAGCATTTGCCTCTATTCTGGGTGGTATGAATACAAAGATAGGAACTCCACCAAATATAATTATTTCTGAATTTAGAGATCAATATTCAGATAAAGGTTTTGAATTTTTTGATTTTGCCTATGCTGGATTACCAATAAGTATTGGAGGTGTAATTTTTATCGCACTATTAGGATTTATTTTGGTTAAAAACAGATCTGGGGAAAATGATTCATCATCACTAGTAGATATAAATGAATATTTGGTGGAATTGGTAATTGAAAAAGATAGCGAGCTTATTGGAAAAAGAACTCAGGAGTTTAGAAAAGAGTTAGGATCTGACATTGTGCTTATCGGATCTGTAAATGAATCTTCTGATGCAAGAGAGATATTAAGTAATTTTGATCAATTAAAAGAATCTCAAATATTACTTTTAAAAGTTAGTCCAGAAGAAGTTTCAGGTATTCAAGAAAAATATGGACTCTCTCTTAGAACACAAATTAAAGATTTAGATTCAGGAAGTTTTGGTGAAATTGAAACCATGATCTCTCCAGGATCTAGATTAATCGGAAGAACAATAGATTATTTTTCTACGATGGCGGGACGACAAATGGCTATTTTAGGACTTTGGAGGAAAGGTACAAATTTTCAGGGAAGTTTATCAAATGAACATTTCAAATCGGGGGATGTGCTTCTTGTAGCAACGAGAGAAGAACAAAAGGATACTAGCGAAAAAATGCAGGATTTAGGTTTAATGCCTTTATGGCAGAGAGAACTTGATGTAATAAAAGATGATTCGAAAATACTTTTATCTCTGGGTTTATTTTCATTCAGCTTACTTCTTGTTATTACAAATTTTCTGAACGTAGTTATAGCTTTTTTACTATGTGTTTTAGCTTTTGTTGCCTCTAAATTGTTAAAACCAAATATGCTTTACAGACATATTGAATGGCCTGTAATTGTTTTACTTGGAGCTATGATACCAATTGGTGATGCTTTGTATAACAGCGGCCTTACCAATATTCTTGCAACTGCTATAGCTGCTCAATCAATTCAATTTGGTTTAGTCGGAACTCTCGTTATTTTGATGGTTGCAACTATGTGTCTGTCAGATGTCATAAACAATGCAGCAACTGCAGTGATCATGGGTCCTATCTCGGTTACTATAGCAAATCAGTTGGGTCACCCTTCTGAACCTTTCTTAATGTGTGTTGCCATAGGAGCAAGTTGCGCTTTTCTTTCTCCGATAGGCCATCAATGCAATACTCTGGTAATGGGCCCAGGTAGTTATAAGTTTGGAGATTATTGGAAACTTGGATTACCTTTGGAGCTTCTCATCATCGCGATATCTACCCCTTTGCTTCTTATTTTTTGGTTCTAGTATCCCTGTATTATTGTTCCTCTAACAAAAAGTTCGTAATAGCGAGAACAATTATATTTTCTTAGCTTAATAAGCATATCAAGGTATTTTTGTTTATTTTCATCTAATGATGATTTGTGATCCAAATAACAAGCATCAAATTCATCTAAATCATACATAGAATTTTTTACAACTTTTTCGTAAGTGCAAGAAAGTAAGGATAGAGATATTAAAAGAACCAAATAATTATTGATTCTCATCTGCGCTTAATTGACCGCTACTTGATTTCCTAGACATTACATCAACAATTATTCCAATTACCATGTTTAACATAATGACAGCGTTCAGGAGAATAAAACTAATAAAGTAAATCCAAACCCATGGGAATACTTCAATAATATCTTTCATTACAGCTGCCCAATCGTCGTATGTTGCAACCTGTGCAAGTGTAAGCATAGCTAGACCTATATTACCCCAATGCTCTGGATCTGTAGTTCCAAAAACTAATGTGCCTATAGCTGCCCATATATAAATAAAAATGAACATAAGAAGTGCAACAAAACCTACCCTTGGAAGAGTCTCAAATAAAGCATCAACAATTTTCTTTAAAGCAGGAACGACTGTGATAATTCTTAGCACTCTTACGATTCTGAGCAACCTTGCAACAAAAGCAGTTTCTCCGCCAGTAATAGGAATTAAGCTTACTGTAACGATTATGAAATCAAATATGTTCCATCCGCTTTGAAAAAACTTGATCAAGGATCTTTCTGCAACAATCCTTATAATTATCTCTATGAGAAAGAAGAGTGTAATTGCAGTATCTAAGAAATTTAATATTCCTACATAATCATCCGATAAATCATAAGAACTTACACCTGCATAGATTGCAGAACCAATGATCACAAAAATGACTATTCCATTAAAAAAACTACTGTTTCTAATTTTTAAGAAAAATTGAACTATTTGATTCATTTGCGGATTATATACATAACTTGATGTAAGAGTTAATTATTTAAGCAGAGATAAGATAAGTTCACTCCAACATCTGTGTTGCTTCTAGAAAATATATCTATGCTACTTCTGTTATCAAAAGGTTTAACAAAAATATTCATTGATAAGCAGTTAATATAAAGCCTTGAGAAGGTTAAATCAGATGATTCATTTATATCTTTCCTAATTCCTAGAGGACCATTAGGAGCTAGGTGATTTTTTGTAGACCAGTCATAATTTGTTGCCATTACCCAAGAATCAGGCAAAGGCATACGGTAAGTAAAGCCAAAACCCCACTGTCTAAAAGACTCAAATTTTTCATTTGCTTCATATTTATCGCTAAAAATATTTAAGGTCCAACTAGAATTATTGTTTGGTAAAAAGAATGTATTATTCACAAAAGTACCATAGCGATAACCACTTTTTGCATCCAAACCTATAAAGTTTCTTTTATCAACATTAAACCCGTAATCAAAATTTGATCCATTTTCTAAAGTGCCTGAGTGACTTACACTAAAAGCATTTGATTCTAAAAGTGCTTCGCCTGATAGATACACCTGTATTCTTGTAAAACTGGGTGTGACACTTGGACTTTTTAGTATTCCAAATTTACCCTCTTCAACTTCAAGTTTACTGTTAATTCCAAAAACTAAACTTCTTTGATCGAATTGAGTGAATCTTGACTGATAAGTTGTAGCTAGTGCTACAAAGTAATTTATTGAATCTCCTCGAGGATTGTTTAAGTTTTGAGTTAGCGAAACATTATAATTTAAAGATAATTTTGAGTCTGACTGAGGTTTAGAATCAGGGCTTACTTCAAGAGGAAATCCTGCAATTTCAATGATATCAGCATCAATACCAGCATTAGCATTGGTTGAACTTGAAAATCCAAATGTCATTAATTGATTTACCTTCAAAGGTTTTTCTTGTTCTTCAATGGCGGAAAGAAATGACTCCACTTTCGTGACCACTTCATCTGGCGGATCATAATCTTTAACGCTATCTAAATATAATTTTGCGGGAGCATAAGCTTCTAATCTGAAATAAAGTACTCCTAACTCTAATCTTATTCTCGCAAGAGTTGGATCATATATAAGCATTTGCTCAAAGACCCCAATTGCTGCCTCTAAATCACCCAATATGATTGATAAATTAGCATATTTGAATAAGTTACCTTGATTGGTTGGCTCTTCAATTAATTGATCAAAAATTAGTTGTCTTTCTTTTCTAATAGTTTCTAATTGCTCAGGATCAGATATAGTTGGTGGAACGTTTTGCGAAGAAGCAAAAAAAGTTAATCCAAAGATAAATAGTAATAAAATATACTTACTAGACATGACAAAGCGTCAATTATATAGCTTTTAGTTAATAAAAATGAAGAATATTCAAAAAAAATTATTATTGCCTCTGGCATTCTTAATTGGATTAATTCCTTTAGCTAATCCTTTTAATGTTTTTGATGAATTAAGATTATTTGCCTTTGATACTTTGCAACAAATTAACCCAAGAGAACCGCTGGAAGATGATCCAGTAGTAATTATAGATATTGATGATGAATCTCTAAATAATCTTGGTCAATGGCCGTGGTCTAGAGATTTATTATCTAAATTAGTCCAACAAACAGAACAAGCTCTTACAACGTCTTTCGATATTGTTTTTGCCGAAAGAGACAGAACAGGGAGTGATGTTCTTACTGAACAGTATTCAAATAACTTGGAGCTAGTTAAAGAACTTAAAAAAATTAAACCTAATGACATTGTATTTGCTGAATCCATGAAAGCTCACACTACTGTTGTTCTTGGAAGTGCACCAAACAATAAATTAATTAATCAAACTATTAGACCTAAATTTGGTTTAATCATTCAGGGCGATACTCCTGATGAATTTCTACCAAATTACTCTGGAATACAAAATAATTTGCCTTCATTGATTTCCTCAGCAGCCGGAGTGGGATCTATGAGTATAGGTGGCGATTCAAGTATTGTTAGAAGTCTACCAACATTCGAGATAGTGAATGGTCAGATTGTACCTTCATTAATGTTAGAAACGCTTAGAGTAGCAATAGGAGCTAGCACATATCAAATCAAGTCATCTAATGCCTCTGGAGAGCTTGCCTTCGGAGAGAGCACTGGCATTAACAATATCAAATTAGGGAATGTGATTGTACCGACAAATGCAAATGGAAATCTCTGGTTACATTCAACGTATACAAAAAATTTAAATGTGATTCCTGCTTTTCAAGTGTTGAATAATACTTTCGATAAAGATTATTTCGCTGGAAAAATTGTCCTTATTGGAACTAGTGCATCTGGTTTGCTTGATATCAGAAATACATCATTAGAGAAAGACATTCCAGGAGTAACAGTTATAGCTCAAGGTATTCAACAAATTATAAATGGTGATTTTTTAGTAAGACCTGATTGGATGGAGGGAGGAGAATTTATATTCGGATTA
>VMHT01059288.1_pt1 | contig 21537 bp, 24 predicted proteins | sample 4693611 | NCBI WGS metagenome assembly VMHT01 (sample SAMN12280063, study PRJNA550983) | marine metagenome | isolation source: seawater sampled from same location over 5 years 0.02-0.2 micron viral filtrate | place: USA: collected off the coast of southern California halfway between the port... ...
ATGATTCAGCAAATAAAAAATGCAGTACCCGATTTACATATACATGGATTCACACCTTTAGAAATTTGGCAGGGTGCTGAAACTATTAACACTCCAGTAGATGAATACTTGGAGATGCTTAGGGATGCAGGTTTAAATACACTTCCTGGAACTGCAGCTGAAATACTCGACGACAGGGTGAGGAAATATTTATGTCCAGATAAAATAACCTCTTCGCAATGGGCTTATGTTATGGAAATTGCTCACAGTTTAGGAATAAAATCTACTGCAACAATAATGTTTGGACATATTGATGATATTAAATCTTGGGCGAATCATTTTAAATTAATAAGAGACATCCAATCAACTACAGGAGGTTTTACAGAGGTTGTTCCTCTTCCTTTTGTACATATGGGTTCACCAATATACCTACAGGGTAAAAGTATGCCTGGACCCACATGGGATGAAGTAGTTCTCATTCATGCCCTTGCAAGAATATTTTTTCACAACAGCATAGACAATATACAAGCAAGTTGGGTTAAGTTAGGACATGATGGTGCAGGAAAACTTTTACATGCAGGAGTTAATGACCTTGGGGGAACATTAATAAATGAAAATATTAGTCGTGCTTCAGGTGCAGATCACGGTCAAGAAACAACTCAAGATCAGTTTATTGAGATAATATCAAATGAAAATAAAATACCCTTGTTAAGAAATACACTATATACAGATTTTAAAAAAATGGAAAAAGCTCACACTAAAAATGAATAAATATCAAGTAATTACACTTTTTCCTGATTTGATTGAGGAATGGAAAAAAGTTGGAATAATTAATCAAGCTCTAAAAAATAATTTAATCGAAATTTCTACTGTTAACCTTCGTAATTTTGGAATAGGGGAATACAAGCAAGTAGATGACTCACCTTACGGGGGAGGTCCCGGTATGGTTTTAATGCCAGAGCCTTTGGATAATGCAATTTTACAAAATGAAGCTAAAAAAAATGTTTTCCTTACACCTTCTGGACAACAATTAAACGAAAATTTAATACAAGAGCTTCTTAATTATGATTCCCTTAATTTAATTTGTGGTAGGTATGAAGGTTTTGATCAGCGAGTAATTGATATGCACTCCGATTATGAGGTATCAATAGGTCATTCCGTTGTTTCAGGTGGTGAAATACCTGCATTGTATCTTTTAGAAGCTATTTTACGAAGAATTCCTAATGTATTAGGAAATCCTGAATCATTAACTAATGAAACTTTTGTTAATAATCAAAAGGATTTTCCCGTATATACACGACCAGAAACCTATAAAAACCAAAAAGTACCGGACGTACTTCTTTCGGGAAATCACAAAGAAATAGACAATTGGAAAAAGAATAATTTAAAAGACATATAAACTATATTTACTTATATAATTCTTCCTTGGAGTGAATATGGATTTAATAAAAAATATTGAAAAATCGTACATTAAAGATGAGTTACCTTCATTTAAATCAGGAGACACCGTCAAAGTTAATGTTAAAGTTTCAGAAGGAAATAGGGAAAGAATTCAAACCTTTGAAGGTGTGATAATTGCTGTTAATGGTGTTGGAGTTAATAAATCAATTACGGTTAGAAAACTCTCCTTTGGAGTTGGTGTTGAAAGAATTTTTCCTGTTCATGCTCCTATAGTTGACTCAATCGAAGTAATTAGAAAAGGTAAAGTTAGACGTTCAAAACTCTATTACTTGAGAGATAGAGTTGGTAAATCTGCAAAAATTAAAGAAGATCGTAACTAATTAATTAGAATAAAATTATTATTCGAAAAATTATTAAAACGCTGTTAACTATTTTTGTAGCAATATTAGCTGCTACATTTGTTAGAACATTTATAATTCAAATATATTTCATACCTTCATCTTCTATGGAACCAACCTTAGAAATAAATGATAGGGTACTTGTTTTAAAAGATGCACTAACTCCAATTAATATTGAAAGTGGAGATATAGTTATTTTTTACAACCCTGAGATTCCCTACTCTCAAGACTTTTTAGAAGAATATTATCAAGCACTTCAAGTATGGAATTTAAACACAAGTGATTCAATACTCAATACAGCAATAATAAAAAGAGTAGTTGGTGTTGGAGGTGATGTTGTAAACATCGAAAAAGATGGAACAGTTTTTGTGAACGGCAAACAATTTATAGTTTTAAACATCGAAGAATCTAGTTATTTTCAGAATCAGACATATACTGTTCCAGAAAATGAATTTTTTGTTTTAGGAGATAATAGAATAAATAGTCAAGATTCAAGATATATTGGAACTGTGCCTGAAAGAAATATTATTGGAAAAGCTTCTTATGTAATATTTCCTTTTGATAATTATAAAAAATTAAATGATTGAAGATAAAATTTGGGAAGCTGATCCTAACAAATACATAATTGGCTCTGATGAAGTTGGCAGAGGCTGTTTTGCTGGACCAATAGCTGCTGCTGCAGTTAAAATTAACCATTCACATCTCCATTTATTAAAAGACGTAAGAGATTCAAAAAAACTTTCTGCAAAAAAAAGATCTGAAATTTTAAGTATTGTCAAGGAAAGTGATATCGGATATTCTTATTCTTCGTATGATAATAAATTCATTGATATTTATGGTATTAAAACTGCAAATGAAAAAGTATTAGAAGAATCTATAGGTTCTATATATGAAACTGGTGATGCAGTTTATGTTGACCATTTTAAAATCAAAAAATATAATGCAGTTTCCGTAATTAGAGGAGAAGATAACTGCAGAGCAATTGCGCTCGCTAGCATTGTCGCAAAAGTTATAAGAGATGAGTATATGATTGATATTTCAAAATCTTATCCGGAGTATCATTTTGAAAATAATAAAGGTTACGGTACCAAAGCTCATCGCCAGGCTATAAGTAAATATGGATTATCTGATATTCACAGAAAATCATTTAATTTAATGCCCAAATAAGAACAGCAACTGTAAGTATCAAGGCAGCTACGATATTTACATAATCAGTTTTGTTAGCTTTATATTCTCTATTTGGATTAAATCCCATGCATACATTCTAAGTTATTTTGTATTAAACTTCTAAATATGGTTCTTGAATCTAATATCGAAAATGAAATTAAATTTATACAATTTAATGATGAAAGTTCCCTAAATGCAATCGGTTCAGAAGACTGGAGTTCGTTAATCACTCAAATCGATGAATTTGAAGAAAGTGATCTTAAATATCTTGTCATTAAACATGTAAATGGAAATTATTCAGCTGGAGCACAATTAGGTGAAAATATTAATGCATTAATGGACGATGTTTCTGCTGCTGCACTTAGATTATGGAATTGTAAAAAACCCGTAATATCACTTGTTGATGGAATTGCTGCTGGGGCAGGTTCAAATATGATGCTCCTAAGCGATTTTATTATTGCTACTCCTGAAACTAGATTTATAGAAGTATTTGTAAGAAGGGGATTAGTAGTTGACTTTGGAGGTTCTTGGGTTCTTCCTAGAATCATTGGTATACAAAAAGCAAAAGAATTGATGATGACTTCTAATGAAATAAGTGGAGAAGAATTAAACAATTTAGGCGTACTTTATAAGATGACTAGTGCAGACAATATTGATTCTGAATTTAAGAATCTTATTGAAAAATTAAATAATCAAAGTTTTATCTCAATTTGTATGGTTAAACAGCAAATTAGAGATGGCCTTGATTTAACTTTTGAACAATCTTTACAGAATGAAACAGATAATCAAAATAGTAGATTTTTGCATTCTGATGCTGCAGAGGGCATGGTTGCCTTTCTAGATAAAAGAAAACCCCAATATAAAAATACATTAGATGAATAAAATAATTGTATAAATATTCATATATTTGTATATTTATGCAATAATTTTAACTTAAGAAAACGGAGGTTTACTAAGTGAACACTAAAAAATCACTCCTATTAATTATTGCTCTCGCATTAGTTGCAGCTGCCTGTGGTGGCGGATCAGCAACTCCTTGTGATGAAGTAGAAATTACAACAGGAGAAAATGGATTACCTGATCTTGATGGATGTGAGTTTACATTTGCTGTTGAGAATGCGTATTTACCATTTAATTATATTGATGCAGCTGACGGCGAAGCAAAAGGTTGGGATTATGATGTCTTTAACCACATGGCAGAATTAATGAATTTTGTGCCAGTTTACGTACCAGCAGCTTGGGATGGTATGATTCAAGCAGTTTCTGATGGTCAATTTATGATCGCAGGTGACGGAATCACTATAACAGCTGAAAGAGACGAAATCATTGACTTCTCTAGCGGATATATCAATTTAGCTCAAAGAGTACTTGTTGCAGTCGGAAATGATGACATAACAAGTATTGAAGATCTAAAGAGTGGAGATTATACAGTAGCTACTCAAAAAGGTACTACAAACTATGAGTTTGCAGTTTCTGAGCTAGGTGAAGACAAAGTTAAAGCATATGATGACTTTAATTTCGCTATTCAAGCTGTAATCTCAGGCGATGCAGATGCATCAATTATTGATGAAACTGCCGGCCTTGGATACATGGGAGCTAATAAAGATCAAGTAAAACTAGTTGGCGGAGATTTAACCTCTGAACAACTCGGTTTTGCATTTCCTAATGGAAGCCCATTAGTAGATGTAGTTAATCAAGGATTAGAAGCAATGGAAGCAAGCGGAAAACTTGCAGAAATAAATGCTAAATTCTTCTCACCTGATTTTGCTGTAACATATGATGATATAGCAGAGTGTGATGAAAACATTCCTGAGGAATATTTACCAGAGGATTGTGAAGTATAAGTAAGTTTCTTATTTATATTTAAATTTGTAATAGGCACGGAAATCCGTGCCTATTGCTTTAATATAGGAAAATAATGAAAATAAAGAATCTATTAAAACCGGACAACTGGTGGGTTTTAATTTTAAGTGGTGTTATTGCTTATATGGTATATATTATTTTTTCAAATCCTGAATATAACAAGGCCTTTAACTTTATTCTTCCTGGCCTTACAATAACTTTTCTTTCAACATTTATTTCTTTTATAGTTGCTATATTTCTTGGTCTTGTATCTGGAATAGGCAGGATATCTAAAAATAAATATGCAAGAACAATTTCTAGAACTTATATCGAATTTATAAGAGGTGTCCCAGTTTTAATTTTAATATTTACCATTGCATTTGTTGTGGTTGTAAGAGGTGCTGAATTATTTAATATTAATAATGGAAATGTTCCAATGCTTGTTCGTGCAATAATTGCGTTATCTGTTTTTTATGGTGCATACATTGCAGAAGTTTTTCGTGCTGGTATTGAATCAGTCCACGCAGGTCAAAGAGAAGGTGGGGCTTCTTTGGGTTTGTCAGACAGACAAATTATGCGATATATTGTTTTACCACAAGCTTTTAGAAACATGCTTCCTGCCCTTGGTAATGATTTCATATCTATGATGAAGGATTCCTCACTGCTTTCTGTATTAGCTGTAGAAGATCTTACTTACAGGGGTCGATTATATTCTGGCAGTACCTTTAGGTTTGCAGAAACGTATCTAGTTCTTACAGTCTTATATTTAATTATTACACTCATACTGTCAGGCTTACAAAGAAAGCTAGAAAAAAGACTTGAATCTCACTAATAAAAATTACCAAGAAAAAATTGTTAGAGAGTATTTATCATATTTAAATAAAGTTAAAGGATATTCTGCACATACTGTAACGTCATATAAATACGACATACTTCAATACTTTGAACTTAATCAAGAGATAGGTGAATTTTCAATTTATCTAAAATTATTAAATAGGAAAAGTTATGCTAAATCAACAATTAATAGAAAAATTACATCAGTAAAAACATTTTTAAAATGGGCATCTAAAATGGATTATTTTGATGCAACGCTTATTCAACCTGTAACAAGCCTGAAATCTGAAAGAAAATTACCGACAATCTTAAGTTCTTCATATATCAATACGTTACTGGATGAATTACCTTTCCAAACCACAAAAGAAATTAGAGATAAAGCAATTTTAGAATTGATGTATTCATCTGGTTTAAGAGTAAGTGAGGTAACTAATTTAAGAATAAAAAATTTAAAACCAAATAAATCAATAAAAGTAGTTGGAAAAGGCAGCAAGGAAAGAGTACTGCCAATAACTACAAGAGCTGGTAAAGCTATTAATAAATATCTTGAATTTGGAAGAAACGAGTTGGCGAATGAGCAATCATTAGATTATATGTTCTTAGGAATAAGAGGTGGTCAATTAAGCGATAGAGAGATTAGGAGAATAGTCAATCTTCGAGTTGGTACATTTCCACATAGCTTAAGACACACCTTTGCAACACACTTATTAGAAGGCGGAGCAGATTTAAGAGTTGTGCAAGAACTTTTGGGCCATAATGATCCAACTACTACACAAATCTATACACATGTATCAAAAAAACAACTTAAAGAAAAGTATAAACAATCTCACCCTAGGGGTTGAATAATATCAAATAGATATTAGAATTTTATAGAAATTAGACACCATATTTACAAGTTTCCTTGGTGAACGAAAGTTTGGAAACCGCATATGCAAGGAATATGGGATGAAATAACCAAAGGAGAAATTATGTCAACGTCGATGAAAGACTTGCTAGAAGCGGGTGTTCATTTTGGCCATCAAACACAAAGATGGAATCCAAAAATGGATAAATATATATACAGTGCTAAAAGTGGAATTCACATTCTAGATTTACGAATTACCTATGAAGCAATTGAGAAATCACAGGATTATATACAAAAACTTGTAGCTAATAGTGGAAAAGTACTTTTTGTGGGAACTAAACCACAAGCTCAAAAAGTTATTGAAGATCAAGCAATCAGAGCTGAAATGCCTTATGTTAATTTTAGGTGGTTGGGCGGAATGCTTACTAACTTTAAAACTATTATAAAAAGAGTTGTTTATCTTAAAGAATTAATGGCACTGGAATCATCTGGTGAAATTAATGCATATACAAAATCTGAAAGATTAAAAATAAGACGAGAAATTGAAAAACTTAATAAGTCCATAGGTGGAATAGTTAACTTAAATAAATTACCAGACGCGTTATTCGTTGTTGACTTAGCAAATGAATCAACAGCTATTACAGAAGCAAAAAAATTAGGTATACCAGTTATTGGATTGGCAGATTCAAATGTTGACCCCGAGGGAGTAGAAATAGTTGTCCCAGGAAATGATGACGCTATAAGATCAATAGAGTTAATTACCTCAGCTATTGCCGATGCTTGTTTGAAAGGATCTGGAAAAAGAAAAGAAGTAGAAAATAAGGAGAATAGTTAATGTCGATTTCAGCTAGTGATGTAAAAAAATTACGTGATATGACTGGTGCAGGCATGATGGATGCTAAAAAAGCTCTTTCTGAAAACGATGGTGATTATGAAAAAGCAGTTAAATCCTTAAGAGAAAAAGGATTAGCTGACTCAAAAAAACGTGCTGGCAAAGAAGCGAACCAGGGAACTATAGGAGATTACATTCATTACCAACAAGGTAGGGCAGTTTCTGGTGTTTTAGTAGAGTTAGCTTGTGAAACAGATTTTGTAGCTAAGTCAGATGAGTTTAAAAATGTTGCAAAACAAGTAGCAATGCACATTGCCGCTTCAAAACCAGAATTTTTAAACATGGATGATGTTCCATCAGAAAGAATTGATGAAGAGAAAGACATTATAAAAAAGCAATCTGAAAATGAAGGTAAGCCTAAAGATGTTATTTCTAAAATTGTAGAGGGTAAAATTTCCTCTTTTTACAAAGATTATGTACTGAATGAACAAACTTTTTGTAATCCCGAATTCTATGAAGGTCAAGTAGGCACAATGATTGAAGAACTTTCTGGAAAACTTGGAGAAAAAATATATATAAAAAATTTCTCAAGAATTGAAGTAGGTAGTTGAAGTGAGTAGGGTTCTACTAAAACTTTCTGGAGAATCCTTTGCTAATCCCGAAACTAACTTTGGTATCCAGCCAGACATTATTGAAAGAATTGCTTCAGAGATAACACATGCAAACAAAGAAGGTATTCAAATAGGAGTTGTTGTAGGTGGAGGAAATTTCTTTCGTGGGGTTCAAGAATCAGCGAAAAATATGGCTCAAGCAAATGCTGATTATATGGGTATGTTAGCAACTGTAATTAATGCAGTTGCTTTAAAAGATGCGCTAGATAAGAACGGAACTCAGACTAGGGTTCAATCTGCAATAACTATGACTGCTGTTGCTGAACCATATATTCGTTTAAGAGCAATTAGACATTTAGAAAAAGGGAGAGTTGTTATTTTTGCTGCTGGTACTGGTAACCCTTACTTTACAACAGACACTGCTGCTTCTTTACGTGCAGCAGAAATTGATGCAGATGTAATGCTCAAATCAACAAGAGTTGATGGTGTTTATGATAAAGATCCAGAAAAAGAAAAATCAGCGACAAAATATGATGAAATATCTTACAAAGAAGTTGTATCAAGTAAATTAAAAGTTATGGACCTTACAGCTATTACTCTTTGTGAAGAAAATAAAATGCCTATAAGAGTATTTAACGGAACTAAAAATGAAAATATATACAGTGCTTTGATTGGTGAAAAAGTTGGTACTTTAATAAAATAAAATTATGTCAGAAGCTCTTATAAAACAAATAGAAGAAAAGATGCTCACATCTATTAATCATCTCGTAGATGATTTTGCAACTATTAGAACTGGTAGGGCAAACCCCTCATTGGTTGATAAATTAAATGTAGAATATTACGGAACAAAAACCCCTCTTCAGCAACTAGCAACAATTTCTGTTCCAGATCCTAAATTATTAGTTATACAACCATTTGATAAATCTGCATTGGAAGAAATAGAAAAATCAATAATGAATGCAGATATAGGATTAAATCCAGCTAATGATGGAGAAGTAATAAGAATTCCTATACCTCCATTATCTGAAGAGAGAAGAAAGGAATTAGGAAAGGTAGCATCAAAATTTTCTGAAGATGCAAAAGTATCCGTTAGGACTCATAGAAGATACGGAATTGATGAAATTTCTAAATTAAAAGATGATCATTCTGCTGATGAAATTAAGCGATTAGAATCAAAAGTACAGGAATTAACAGATAATTTTGTTAATAAAGTTGATGAGTTACTTTTGGTGAAGCAGAATGAATTACTTGAGGTTTAGAAAATTATATCAAGCCGATAATGACGGTACCTTTTGGCCCGGGTATATTGAACTTCCTGATAATGATAACGATTCAGAACCTGAAGAAATTGATAGCAAGAATAATTTAAACTTTCTCTCTAATCCAAGGGTCTATACAGGAATAGGTCTACTTGCGCTTGTGACATTATTTTTCTTAAATAAAACAACAGCTCTTATTCTTTTAGTTGTTGTTGCACTTATAGCTACAAAAGAATGGTTTGATATTTTTGAGTACGGAATAATGCTTCCATATCCTTTACTTCTGTATGCTTCGCTAGCTCCGTTAATTATCGTTTATTTTTATGGATACGAAAATTACCATATACCTTTTTTTATATTTCCACTTGGTGTAGTGATCTACACAGGTACTTTTGTTGAGTTTGGTATTTATGAGAAATTTGGAAGTTCTTTTTTATTTCTTGTATGGTTTGGAACTGGATTAGGAGCTATTGGATATATATTAAGTAACTTTGGTCCTTTAATTACGTATCTTTTATTAATTTCTATTTCTATATCTGATATTGCAGCATATGAATACGGAAGAAGGTATGGAAAGAGAAAATTAGCTAAAAATATTTCTCCAAACAAGACTGTTGAAGGCTTTCTTGCAGGCCTTATTCTAGGTGTTGCTTTTAATTTTTTTGTGTTAAGTAGCAATTTAGAAATAACAGCAACTCAATGTTTATTACTTTCAGTTATTTTTATACTGTTTGCAACTTTGGGAGATTTATTTGAATCAAAAATTAAAAGATCTGTTGAAGTAAAAGATGCTAGTTCTTTGTTACCAGGACATGGCGGTGTATTAGATAGAATTGATTCACAATTATTAAGCTTTCCTGTCTTGGTGTTCTTTCTACATTTTTTAGATTTAATCAAATAAGTGTAATAATTAAGTTATGAATGCTATTTTAACAATTGTTTTACTTACACTCTTTGTGGTTTTGCATGAATTGGGACATTACATATCAGCAAGAAGATCAAAGATTGCTGTATCTGAATTTTTTGTAGGTTTTGGTCCTAAGATATTTTCATTTAAAAAAAATAAAACTGAGTATGGATTGAAAGCATTTTTATTGGGTGGTTATGTAAAAATACCAGGAATGGACCAAAATGAAAATCCTGATGGATATGAAAGTAATGAGTTATTTCACACAGCAACATGGACAAAAAAATTGTATATTGCTTCTTCGGGCATTATTGTTAATTTCCTACTTGCCTGGATTATATTATTTTCTATATTTGCTTTTTATGGAATTGAACAGCCAACTTTAGAAATAAGTACTATTGGGACCTCTTCAATTAACGATAGTGAGTCTGCACCTTCTGAAATAGCTGGTTTAAAGTCTGGTGATGTAATTTATTCTTTTAACGGTATGACTGTAAATAGCTGGGATAATTTAGTAAGTGTTATTGAAGTAAATCCCAATCAAGAGGTAAGTATTGGGTATACAAGAAATTCCCAAAAATACATTACAACAACAATTCTTGAGGCTAGGGATATAAATAATAAAAGCTATGGTTACCTTGGTGTATCTCCAGTATTGGAAAGGAAAACATTAAGTATATTAGAAGCTGTTCCAGCTACAACTTTAGTTGAGTTAGATATGACAAAATCAGCAATACAGGGAATTTTTACATTATTTAGTCCTCAAAATTTACAAACGTTACTCGGTACATACACTGGTGAACCTATCCCTGATGAGGTTAGGCCACTGAGCCCAATAGGATTAGCACAAGCAGGAAATCAAATCGCCGAAGGTGGTTACGTTAATCTTTTTAGTTTGCTTGCTTTTGTTAATATATTTTTAGCTGTTTTTAACTCAATTCCATTAGTACCTTTAGATGGAGGAAGAGTAGTACTTGCACTCTATGAGGGAATTACTGGAAAAAAAATAGAAGATAAAAAACTTTATCCTATTGCTGCTCTAGTTATTATAGTTTTTGTTTTTCTAGGAATCACTGCTTTTTACTTAGACATAACACAACCAATAAAATTATGACAAAAAGAAGACAAACATCACAGTTTATGCTCGGGAATGTTGGAGTTGGCTCTGAACATCCCGTTACCGTCCAATCTATGACTACAACTAAAACTAGAGATACTGAGAAAACCCTTGAACAAATTTATGAACTAGCATCAAATGGTGCTGACATTGTAAGGGTTACCTGTAATGAAATAGAAGCTGCTGAATCATTAGTAAAAATTTGCGCCAGAAGTCCAGTGCCGGTTGTTGCAGACATACACTTTCAATATAAGCTAGCTTTAGCTGCGATTGAAGCTGGAGTTCAGGGATTAAGACTTAATCCTGGAAATATCAGAAATGAAAAGCAAATTAAAGAAGTTGCAAAAGAATGTTTGAATGCTGATATTCCAATACGTATTGGTGTTAACGCTGGGTCATTAGATAAAGATATATTAGAAAAGTACGGAGATGCTACCCCTGAAGCGCTAGTTGAATCAGCTTTATTAGAAACAAGGTATCTTGAGGATGTTAACTTTAATAATATTAAAATTTCTGTAAAACACTCAAATGTTCCATCAATGATTAATTCGTATAGACTACTTGCTGAAAAAGTTGAGTATCCATTACATTTAGGCGTAACTGAAGCTGGACCTTTACCTGGCGGTTTAATTAAATCTATAGCAGGAATATCAACATTATTATCAGAAGGAATTGGTGACACTATAAGATTATCACTTACTACCGACCCTATTGAAGAAGCAAAATATGGTAGACAGTTACTTGAGTATCTTAATTTAAGAGAAAGAAAATCTTTAGACTTAATAGCCTGTCCCAGTTGTGGTAGAGCGGAAGTAGATGTAATACAAGTTGCAAGTGAAGCGCAGGCAGCTTTAGAAAAAGAAGGCTTCCCTTTACAAGTAGCTGTAATGGGGTGTGTAGTTAATGGTCCTGGAGAAGCTAGATCTGCAGATTTAGGAATTGCTGCCGGTAAAGGAAGAGGTCATCTTTTTATAAAAGGTCAAGTAGTAAAGGTAGTAAATGAAAATGATATGGTTGAAGCTTTAGTAAAAGAAGGAAGGCTTCTTGCTGAAGAGGGAGTAGAGGCTAGATTAGCTGCTGCAGATAAAAATGCTGCAACTATTGCTGCACAGGATGCTAAAGAACTGATAGATTCGCAAGGTGATATTAATGACTTTATTAAAAAAACAAAATCAGTGATTGAGATATCTACAAATACTGATATTGAAAATTAAAACCTTTAAGATATAGACATGGTTGAAAAAATAACTCCAATGTCTGAAGACTTTAATCAGTGGTATACAGATATTATTCAACAAGCACAACTTGCAGACTATTCACCAGTCAAAGGAACTATGGTAATTAGGCCATACGGATATTCCTTATGGGAAGGTGTTCAAGGTTATTTAGATAAAAAATTTAAAGAGACAGGACATGAAAATGCTTATTTTCCTCTTTTTATACCAAATTCTTTTATTCAAAAAGAAGCTGAACATGTAGAAGGTTTTGCTCCAGAATTAGCAACAGTTACACATGCGGGTGGAAAAGAATTGGAAGAACCATTAGTTGTTCGACCAACATCCGAAACAATTATTAATCATATGTTTTCTAAGTGGATTAAAAGCCACAGAGACCTTCCAATGTTAATTAATCAATGGGCAAATGTCGTACGTTGGGAGATGCGCACTAGGTTATTTTTGAGAACTTCTGAGTTTCTTTGGCAAGAAGGACATACTGCTCACAAAACGGAAGAAGAAGCAACTATAGAAGCAAGACAAATGTTAGAAATATATGCTGAATTCGCAGAAAACGTAGCTGGAGTATCTGTATTAAAAGGAATTAAATCAGCAAATGAAAGATTTGCTGGAGCTATTACAACCTATTCAATTGAAGCAATGATGAAAGATATGAAGGCTTTACAAGCTGGAACATCTCATGAGCTTGGACAAAACTTTTCTAAAGCTTTTGATATTCAATTTACTGATGAAAATAATGAATTGCAGTACCCCTATCAGACAAGCTGGGGTGTGAGCACAAGGTTAATTGGAATGATAATTATGGCACATGGAGATGATAAAGGACTTCAACTTCCTCCAAAACTTGCACCAAGTCAGATTGTTTTAATTCCAATAACACCTAAAGATGAGCATAAAGAACCAGTAATGAAAATTGTAAATGAAATAAATAATGAAATTAGCAACCAATTCAGGGTAAAAATTGATGATAGAGAAAACTTATCACCTGGTTTCAAATTTAATGAATGGGAATTAAAAGGTGTTCCTTTAAGGATAGAGATTGGACCTAAAGATATTGAAAATGGTTCCGTTGTCTTTTCAAGAAGAGATGGTGTAGATGGTAAATTTTCTGTTCCGATATCAGATATTGGTAAAAAGATTGACTCTGTATTAGACGACATACAAATTAATATGCTTGCTTCTTCTAAGAAGTACCAAAAAGAGAATACTATTCATGTAAGCACTAAAGACGATCTAATAGAAGCATTAAATTCAAAACCAGGTTTTGTAACTTGTTATTGGCATGAAAATAGTGATCACGAAAATGAAATCAAAGAACTTACAAAAGCAACTCTTCGCTGTTATTTACTAGATTCAACAGAAACAGACACATCTGTAAATGACTCCACAAAAGAAGGAAATTTAGCTATATTTTCTAAAGCATATTAATAAAATCTCTTTAACTTATACTCAGGATTTGGTAAAATTTAAGAAGACAATATAACTATGTATAGTGGGTGTCAAACCCGCTTTTTTTATGAATGGAGGTTTTTATGATTTCTGAAACTGAAATCTACCAAGCTTTTGATTCGTATCTAAAAGAAGAAAATCTTGAACTTTATGATCTCAATTTAGTTGATTTTCCGGTTATTTCCAGGATAGAAGTCTATGTTTACTCATCAAATACTATTACTTTAGAAGTAACTTCTAGACTAAATAAACAATTTCAGAGACTTTTGGAAAACATGGGAATAGAAAAAGGTTCTTATGACATGGTTGTTTCAAGTCCAGGAATCGAAAGGAAGCTAAAAACTTTTCGCCACTTTGAAATGGGAATAGGTGAATTGGTCAAGGTAAAAACTATAGAACCAATTAATAATATCTATTCACATGAAGGAATTATCCATTCTGCAAACCAAGATGAAATCCTCCTAGAGGTTAATGGTGAATTTCTTGAAATAAAATTTATAAATATTAAAAATGCAAAAATTGAATTTAAACAGTTTAAGGAAAGAGTTAAAGGATAGTTATGAAATTAGGAAATGAGAGTAAACAAGCCATTGAGTCATTAGCGTTAGATAAAGGTGTTGCAGTGGAAAGTATGTATGAAGCATTAGTTTCAGCATTTAGATCTGCATATATGAGAATCCCAAACGCAGCAGAAGAAGCCAGAGTAACACTGAATCCAGATTCTGGAGAGGTGCTAATCTACGCCCAAGAATTAGATAATGAAGGAAATGTCATTGAAGAATGGAAGGTAGAACTTGATGAAGATGAATTTGGTCGTATAGCTGCTCAATCATTTAAACAAATGATGACTACAAAGATAAGAGATGCAAAAAGGGCTACAGTTTTAGACGCTTATATTGGAAGAGAGGGAGAGTTAATTACTGGTATTGTTACTCAATTTGACCCAAGATTTAATCAAACAATATTAGATTTACAAGATGCTGAAGCAGTTATTCCTTCTGGAGAAAGAGTTCCTTTTGAAAGACTTGAGAGAGGAAATAGAGTTAAAGCATTAATTACTGAAGTACGGGAAGATGCAAAGGGAATACCAATTATTGTCAGCAGAAGTAAAGCTGAATTTGTTCAAAGAATGCTTGAACTTGAAGTTCCTGAACTAACTGATGGCACAGTAGAATTAAGAGCAATAGCAAGAGAACCAGGCAGTAGAACTAAAATTGCAGTATTTTCAAATGATCCAAATGTTGATCCTAAAGGTGCCTGTGTTGGATCTAGAGGTAATAGAGTTAGACAAATAGTAAACGAGCTTAGGGGAGAAAAGCTTGATGTTGTTGAGTGGAGAGAAGATAAAGTAAGGTTTATAAAGGAAGCTTTAGGACCTGCTGATATTGATGAAGTTGAAATTGACGAACACACAAAATCAGCTCGAGTAGTTGTTAAAGATAACCAACTTTCTTTAGCTATTGGTAAGGAAGGTCAAAACGCACGTCTAGCAGCTAAACTTACAGGCTACAAAATTGATATTGAAGGATTAGGAGATTCACCAAAAGAGGAACCAGTATCAGAAGAAGAATCACCTGATAAAGAGGAAGAATAAATGGCCAAAAAGCGAATACATCAAATCGCTAAAGAGCTTGATATAGCTTCTGCGGATATTCTTTTCCATGCGAAAGAGCTTGGAATTGAAGTTAAAACAGCTTCTTCTGGGTTAACTGAAGAAGAAGAGCAATTAGTTAAACTATCTTTGTTCCCTGAATCAGAATCAGAATCAGAATCTCCAAAGGTAGAGGACGTATCTCAATCAGTAGATGAGTTAGTTGAAACTGATCAAATTGAAAATAATGAAACACCTGCAGATGATAACGTTTCTATTGTTGAAATTACAAAAAATTCAACCCCTAATCAAATAAGTAATATTATTGACATTGATGCTACCCAGATAGTTGGAGATTTGATGTCTTTCGGAATAATGAAAGCCATAGATACACCTCTCGAAGATACCGACATTGAAAAACTTCTTGAGAAATATAATTTAATTGCCGATTTAGTAGAACCAGTAACAATATCTAGAGAAGACATTATCGATTTTGAAGCTTTTGAAGACGATCCAGATAAATTAAAGTTAAGAGCTCCAATCATCACTGTTATGGGCCATGTTGACCATGGAAAAACAAGCCTTTTAGATTACATCAGGAATGAAAAAGTAGCTGATGGTGAAGCTGGTGGGATTACTCAACATGTTGGAGCATATAAGGTACAAACAGGTGAAACAGGTATTACATTCATAGACACTCCTGGTCATGAAGCATTTACTCAAATGAGAGCAAGGGGAGCAAATGTAACAGATATTGTTGTTCTAGTTGTAGCAGCAGATGATGGTGTTATGCCTCAAACAATTGAAGCGATCAATCACTCAAAAGCTGCAAATGTACCTATCGTAGTTGCTATTAATAAATGTGATCTTCCTGAAGCTAATCCATCAATGATAAAGGCAGACTTAACTAAATATGATTTAATTACTGAAGATTTAGGTGGTGAGGTTCCTGTAGTAGAAGTGTCAGCTTTAAAAGGAACTGGCGTCGATGATTTATTAGAGACTCTTGCATTGGTTGCTGAAATTGAAGAATTAAAAGCAGATTTTGATGCGGAAGCTTCTGGTTACATAATTGAATCTAGAATGGAAGTTGGTAAAGGTAATGTAGCTACAGTTATAGTTACAAGAGGTACTTTAAAACAAGGTGATTTTCTTTATGCCGGACAAGCATTCTGCAGGGTTAAATCAATGTTCGATCATAACAATAAAATACAAAAAAAAGTTGTTCCCGGCTCACCAGTTGATTTAATTGGCTGGGACGAATCACCTACTGCTGGAGATCAATTCGTAGCAGTAAAAAATCAAAAATTAGCAAAATCTAAGGCTGAAGATAATAAAAACAAACTTAAAATCCATGATGATACTTCTTTTTCAGTAGAGTCTCGTATGTCAGATATGATGAAGCTTTTACAAGAGGGAGAATTAAATAATGTTAATATTATTTTAAAAGCTGATACCAATGGTTCTGTAGAAGCTATTAGAGATGGTGTAAATAAATTATCTACAGATGATGTAAATATACAAATTGTACACTCTGCAGTTGGAGGAATAGTACTTTCAGATGTTGATTTAGCAGGTGCTACAGATTCTTTAATTATTGGATTTAATGTAAGACCCGATAGTCAAGCTCGAAATATGGCACAGAGTAAGGGTATAGATGTAAGAACATATAGTATTATTTATGAACTTTTGGATGACGTATCAGAAGCTGTAATTGGTCAAATGACAATAAAAACAGAGGAAGTAGTTATTGGAATGGTTGATGTTAAGACTACATTTAGAGCGCCTAAAGTTGGTGTAGTTGCTGGGTCAATTGTTAGTGAAGGTAAAGTTGAATTAAATGCAAAAGCAAGATTATTACGACAAGGTGTTGTTATTTATGAGGGAAATATTATTTCTTTGAGGCGTTTTAAGGACAATGTGGAAGTTGTAAACGAGGGTCTTGAATGTGGTATTGGCCTTTCAGATTATAAAGATATTAAAGAAGGGGATACCATAGAAATTCTTGGTGAAGTAGAAGTATAGTTTAAAATGAGCGAACAAAAACGTGGCGGAAGAATCAATAGAATTAATCCACTAATTAACCAAATAGTATCAAAAGCTTTATTAAGAAACTCTGATCCATTATTAAATAAAGCCACAGTTACTCATGTATCAACTTCTCCAGATTTAAAGAAAAGTATTATTTTTGTGTCTACATTAGAAGAGAATAAAGGCAGTTTAAAAAGTTCACTTGAAAAAAATAGAACAAAAATACAGAAAATACTTAGTAAAGAAATGACTACAAGAAATGTTCCCAAATTAATTTTTGAAATTGACAATACTTTAAATAATGTTTCAAGAATTAATGAACTTATACAGAAAGTTAATTCTAATGAGTGAATTATTTAAAAATCTTGAAAATAAATCAATATTAATAACAGGGCATATTAATCCAGATGGGGATGCATTAGGTGCAGCTTTATCTTTTAAAATTATTTTGAATGAACTAGATTATCATGCTGACGTTTGTTTTGATATTAAAGAAAACCTGCCTTCTAATTTAAATCATCTGCCTCTTGACTTAATTAGTCAAGAACCTAAGGGACATTATGATAAAGTAATAGTTTTTGATTGTGGCAATCCTGAACGACTTGGAAAATTAGAACCGCTGTCCCACTCAGCATCTGAAATTGTAGTAGTTGATCATCATATTGATCCTTCATTTGGCGATATTCAAATTATTGATCCCACCGCTGCAAGTACAACTCAAGTCTTATTCAGAGAAATAAAAAAATTTAATTATCAAATATCTCAAGACGTAGCTAATTGTTTAATGACAGGATTAATTACTGATACTGGAAGATTTCAATATTCTAATACAGACTCAGAGGTTTTTAATATTGCAGCAGAACTTATGAATTCAGGAGCTGAATTGACAAAAATTAGTGAAAATATATATGGATCTATTTCATTTAATGCAATGAAACTTCAAAGTGAAATAATTAAAAGAATTGAATTATTTACAGAACATTCATTAGTAGTTTCTTACGTTCTTCAAGAAGATTATAAAAAATATAATATTGAAGAATCCGAAGTAGATTTTTTAATTGATTCAATACGATTAGTTAAAGAGTCTAATATAGCACTCTTACTTAAAGAGCAATCAGATTCCTCATTTAAAGGAAGTTTAAGATCTAGAAATAATATTAATGTTCAATTAATAGCATCTATTTTTGGAGGTGGGGGACATAAAGCAGCGTCAGGATTTTCAACAACTCATGACATGAAAGATGTTATTGAACAAGTAAAAAAAGCAATTGAATCTCAACTCTAATTTCTATCTTGTAGAAAAACCAAAATCTTGGACTTCTCAAGATTTATGTACAAAATTTAAAAAAACTTATAAATTTAAAAAAGTAGGCCATTCCGGTACGCTTGATCCCAATGCAGAAGGATTAATGCTAATTGCTACAAATAGTTTCACAAAATTATTTGATTATATCGAGAATTCAAACAAAACATATTATGTAAAAGCATTACTAGGTTTTTCCTCAGATACATTAGATGTGGATTCAGATTATAAAAAAATAGATAATATTAATGCAGCTACACATAAAGAAGAAATTGAAAAGTTTCTTAGTAATTTAGTTGGTGACTCAATCCAAACACCACCAATATATTCGGCAATCAAAGTAAAAGGAAAAAGACTTTATAAGTATGCAAGACAAAATGTTGAAGTAGAAATTCCTAAAAGAAAAATTACTGTTTTTAGCACAAATTTAATTTCACTAAATAATGACACCGTAGAGTTTGACATAACAGTTTCTAAAGGTACATATATCAGAAGCATAGTTGATGACATGGGTCAATTTATAAATACAAAAGCTATTGTTCAAGAATTAATTAGAACTGCTGTAGGAAATTTGCAATCTACAAATAAAAATTTAATTACAAATATTGAAAATTTAAGATCAACAAATCTAATTTCTGCCCTTAATTGGTCAGAAGTACTAGATCTACCATCAATTGTATTAGAGAGAAATAAAGAAAATCATATACGTAATGGTCAGTTACTAGAAAAAAAATATTTTAAAACAAGTAATAAACATCTTGTTATTATTGATAATCAGCTCAAGGCAGTTTACGAACCATTCAATGAAAAATATTTTAAACCGGATAAAGTTATTGTATGAATGTATACGATAGTTTAAATTTGAATGAAGTTCTAGAAGCTAAGCCAGATGTAACTTGTATTGGTGCATTTGATGGAGTTCACTTAGGACACCAAGCACTCGTTAATATGGCTAAATCTATAAGTTCTAAATATCAAATACTAACATTTGATCCAGTGCCAAAAAAATACTTCAATAATTTACATAAATTGTTAACTACAAAAGAAATGAAGGTAGATATTCTCAGAAGACTCAAACCTGAAAGTATAGTATTTTTAAATTTCGAAGATGTTAAAGATTTAAGCCCTAAAGATTTTTGCAATATTCTAAATGATAAATTAAATACCAAATCAATAGTTGTTGGAAAAGATTTTAAATTTGGAAAAAACAGACAAGGAGATGTAAATTTTTTAATAAGTCATTTCGGAAAACATAATGTTCACGTCTTAGATGACTATTTTGTAAAAGACTCAAAGATTTCTTCTACATTAATAAAATCTACTATTAATGAAGGCAAATTAGATTTAGCTAATCAATATTTAGGCTATTCATTTAAATTAAAAGGTAAGGTAGTACATGGAAATCGTATGGGTCATAAGATTGGGTTTCCTACAGCGAACATCAATGTAGACACAGACTTAGTTACACCAAAATTTGGAGTTTATGAAGTAGTAGTAACAAAAGAAGATCAAAAATACAAAGGTGTAATGAATGTTGGGAACAAACCAACAGTATCTAACGACCTAATATTAAGTTACGAAGTACATATATTAGAATTTGATGAAGATATCTATGACTCACTATTAGAAGTAGAACTCACCTCTTTTATTAGAGAGGAAGTTAAATTTGACAATATAAAACAGTTAAAAAACCAAATTGCAATTGATATAAAGGCAATTAAAAATAAATAATCCCACATTAGATATACGAAGTACTATTATTATTTCGAATGAAAAGTAATCAAGAAATTATAAAAGAATACGGTAAGTCAGAAAGCGATACAGGTTCTGCCGAAGTTCAAGTCGCTTTACTTAGCAATAGAATTGAACACCTGACTGAACATTTAAAAACACACAAAAAAGACCACCACACTAGAAGAGGTCTTTTAATGTTGGTTGGTAAGCGAAGAAGACTACTTCAATATTTACAAAATCAAGATGTTCAACGATATCGTGATATTATAGAGAAGCTTGGTTTAAGAAGATAATTAATTGATCTGGAGTTATTAATTGAGAGCTTTTGTTGAAAGCTGACAATTAATAACCTTGGTCACGAAAGAGGTTATATGTCGATAGACAATGTAAAAGTAAGTATAGGTAATTCTGAAATAGCATTTGAAACTGGAAAACTGGCTTTACAAGCTCCAGGTTCAGTTGTTGTTACTTCAGGAGATACAAATGTATTAGTAACTACAGTAGCTAATAAATCAGTAAGAGACGGAATTGATTTTTTCCCCCTTACAGTTGATGTAGAAGAGAGAATGTATTCAGCAGGAAAAATACCTGGTGGATTTTTTAGAAGAGAAGGAAGACAAACAGAGAAAGCAATTTTAGCTTGTAGGCTAATAGATAGACCACTTCGTCCGTCATTTAAGGATGGATTTAGATGTGAAACTCAAATAATCGCAACAGTTTTAAGTGTAGATAATGAAAATGAATATGATATTTTGGCACTTAATGCTGCTTCATTGGGTTTACAACTTGCAGGGGTTCCACTTGAATCTGCAGTTGGTGCAGTAAGAATGTCTTTAATTAATGATAATTGGGTAGTTCAAGCAACTAATACAGAAATAGAAGAATCAGTTTTTGATATGGTTGTTGCTGGAAGTTTAAATAGCAAAGGCGAAGTAGATATTGTAATGGTTGAAGCTGGTGCCAGCGATGATGCATTTGAAAAAATTGATAATGGAAGCACAGC
>VMHT01118804.1_pt1 | contig 21537 bp, 25 predicted proteins | sample 4693611 | NCBI WGS metagenome assembly VMHT01 (sample SAMN12280063, study PRJNA550983) | marine metagenome | isolation source: seawater sampled from same location over 5 years 0.02-0.2 micron viral filtrate | place: USA: collected off the coast of southern California halfway between the port... ...
TGTTAGACTTGTCAGGATTAAAGTTTTTAAGATATTGTAAACAATTTTCTATACCATCAGAAATCATATCATCTCTAAATGTATAGTTAATAAAATTAGGTCTGTAAGATAAGTGATTCGCAATCTTTAAAAAACATTCACCTATGTAATTAGTAACAGGTGGTGGTTTTCTCTTACGTTTTTCTGCCTTAGCACACTTATCTTTAAACTCTATCATCGCTTGTAGAAACAATTTGTTATCTACATAATGTTCAGGTTTTTTCTTTATTCTTTTCATTATTATATAATACTACAGGTTGTCAAATTTGTCAAGCTTTACACGTTTGAAACTACCCTTTCCTTTCTTTGATTTTACTATTCTGGATTTGTATTTAGGAGTACGCACCTCTTTAGCGATAGGATTTGTTTTAAAAATCCTGTCAAAATTCTGTCTATATTTGTCTGTGGAAATTCTACTCTTTCCGTCCCATTTGCCTGGCATAATTTAATCTCATAGGTGCTTGACTTAATTCAATTCCCGTTATATAATACCCATGTGGGTTGTTACCGAGGAGAATAGCTACCTCTAGTGCAACTTCTTTGAGGGCATTTTAAGTAAGTCAGCGATCTCTTTTATATCATCCTTATTAACATCATTCTCATAATTGGAAGCGGCGTTATCTAACTCCTCTTCCGACATTTCTCTTTCAATAAATCCTGGTAAGGCCTGTTTTGCGTGTTTTAGTGAGTGTGAAAGATCACTATATCTTTTAGTAAATGCTTGTGTGGCATTGCATATTGTAATAATTTTATCAACAGGAATAGTTACTATTTTCTCATCTGTAAAACCAACCCATTTTACTAGTGCAATATAATCAGATATACCTTGCTCAGTAATACGAGGTACGTATTTAATTAGCATAGGTTCTTGTAACCTTAATAGTTTAGAGTTTTCAGGTAATTGGTCTTTATGCAAAGGAAACCTACAACAGATTTCTTCTCCTGAAACCAGTCTGATTATCTTAACCGTTTTATCATTAACACGATCAATCATATAACTATTTATCTTTCTTAAGCGTTAGCATACCACAATGAGAGCCACCTAATTGTTCTACTATATCGTAGTCTAATAATGCTGTTTCTTTAAATATTTTCATATTGTACCAACCTTTATTTTTACCAGGGTCTTTATCTTCATTAGGCATATAATCATGGAATACTATTTTAAAAGAGTCCTTTGTACGTTTTAGTATTTCTTCACAATCATTCTTACCAATAGAGCCATCTATAAAAACAAAGTCAAAGTCATAGTGTAACCAATCTTCCCAATACTCTTTGCTTGTACAAATAAACTTATGTATATTCAATCCATTATACTCAAATATATCGTTCTTGTCAATGGTGTACACCTCTGAATTATTAAGTCTTAATGCAGCTGTACTCTTACCTGTGCCCGTACCTATTTCTAGTATTTTAAAAGCACCTCTGCTTTCATATAACAGAAATTTAAAGTCATCATCTGAAATCATTTTAAATCCACCGTATGTATTTCATAGTCAAAGCCTTCTCTATTATAGATGTTAACTCTTTCCTGAAAGTGTGTTAATGTGAAGTTCTTTTTATCTTTGTATGTGAGGTCGTCTGATATATCATAGACTGTAGCAGACTGTTTCTTATCACCGACACGAAGCCCACGGCCAATGCTTTGTAATATTCTTATAGGGCTCTTACTAGGGCTACTAAAAACAATGTTGTGTAAATTACGAATATTGATACCAGTGCTGAACGTCCCGAAAGAAGCGATAATAATTGCGTTGTCCGACTTTTCTGTGATTGCTCTAATTTTTTCTCTATCATCTGTTTCAGTTCCCCCATAAACAAAAAACACTTTTCGTTTTGGGTCTACTTTTTCTTCTATGAGTTTATGTAAAATCTTGCCATGTTTTTCAACTAACTGAAATAAGCATAATGTATTGCCGTTGAGTGCCAAGGTCAGATTTCGTATGTATTTATTACGAGCAGTATTTTGAGTGAGGTATTCTAGTTCTTCAAAGTATTTGACACCATATACTTTCTTTGCCTCTACTTCAGGATACTTTAAGTTCAGACATTTAATTTTTAGATTAGCAAGTTGTTTTCTCTCAATCAACTCTGCTGTAGATACTACTTTATTGACCATACCAAATAGACCTTGTAGTACTAATTTGTGTGTTTTACTATCATCTAACGTACCTGTAAGACCTATTCTATATTTACAATCTGTTAGTTTTGTCATTATCTTTGTCAATGATACAGCCTTAAACAAGTGTGCCTCGTCACCTATAACTGCACCATAGTCTTCAAAAAATTGTTTAGGCATTTTGTATAATGATTGCCATGTTGATACAACTATACGTTTATCTTCATCTATTTCATAACCATGATATTTTCTACTTACATTTGTTTCTACATCATAACCATAATCTTTAAAATCTTTGTATAGTTGTTCTACTAGTGATGTTGTTGGTACAATGATTAGAATATTGTTGTTAATTACATTTAAGTAGTGTCGGACTAACATGTATATGATAAGTGATTTACCAGAGGCAGTAGGCGATACAACTAGTCCTCTGTCATATTCTAAAGCAAATTTAAATGCGTTTAATTGATAATCTCTCGGTTTGATAGACAGATCATACTCATCAATCATACCGTCTATATCGGCGGCTGTGACGTTGCTATGTGTAAGGATTTCACTAGATTCAACTATATGTACATCTTTCTTCTTACACCAGTCTTTTAGATAAGGGTATAATCCAAGGTACATTTGACCTGTTGCGTATGAGTAAAGTCTTATTTTTCCGTCCCATACTCTATTACGAAACTGTGGTGTAAACTTATATCCAGGTACTTCAAACGAAAAGTAATCTGACAATTCTCTACGAATAGAGGCGTCAGCGTCAATCCGAATATATACGTCATTGAGTTTATCAACGATAATATTTTGCATATTAGATTACGCCAGAAGTAAACTTTTTCCAGTCTATAGCGTTTTTAATTTGAAAACCACGATTAGATATTATACGTATTGTTTTGTCCAGATAGTCAGCTACACTTTGTATGTAAGTAACTTTTTGCTCTAGTTTAATCATCTCATCATCTGATCTTATGTACTTATCCACATCTGGTTTAAGCAACTTTATATTAAAAGGTTTAACTTGATAGACACTAGGGTCTGCCTTACCTGTATAGTATTCCCACTTTTCTCTTAACAATCTATCTCTATCTTGCTCTGCTTTTTTTAATAGATTGATATATTGATTATGAAACTTGCAATACTTGTTATGTAATTGAGGTGTTTTTAATGATTCTAAATCTAATTCAGTATCATTTATTTTGAGGTCTTTTTCAGCCAATTGTTGTAATTCATCAAAGGTCATAATAACTCCATTATATTAATTTAAAATATTTATGTATGTATTAAGTAGTAGTTTCTACCGTAGCTTTGTTACCAACAGCAGCAAATTCGTAAATTGCATACTCAAATGATACCGTTGCCGTAAGATAATCAACATCGGTAGCCTGCTGATTATAGTCTAGTCCTGATAGTGAAGTAGGATATACATTTCTAAATCTAACTTCTAAATTTGCATTATTCTTACTTGTCAATATTATTAAAGTAGCGTCTGAATACAAACCACCATCGTCTTGTGTTGCCTTTTTAATTTCACCTAATTCTTTACTAGTACCTACATTTTGAGTTGAAGGAAATCTGTCTGTACCTGCACCTTGTAGTGTTTGAAACTGCTCGTAATCTTTAGGAAAACCAACACCAGTTAACCAACCATGTATCTCTCTATAGTTTTCTAAATTTTCATCTACTAAAAACTGAATAGTCAAAGTATCATATTGTAATCTATCACCAGGTAGTGGTATATCTTTCAAAGGTGTGATTTGTTCGGCAGTACCTAGATTGATACCAGGCAAATTTGCTGATGTGCAAAAATACTCTACTTTAGGTAGTTTAATTAGTTGAAACTTAAACTGCGTTGGACTTGCATAGTCCAGTTTAGTAGGTTGTCTAGTGTATGAGTTTGTAACTGTCATACAGCTATTTATCTGTTTGCTTGTCTAAATCATCCCATTCTTTTGATTGGGCTTCTTGTTTTAGTTTTTTCTCGTTATCTGTTAGGACACTCTCTTTTTCGGCTGCTTCATCTAGTCTTTTCTCTACATTATCTAATGCGTTAGGTTTTTGTAAGTAATTAAGACCTTGTGCTAACAGAAAAAAGAAACCACAGATTACTACAATACCTGCGATTGCTCTTAGGAATACGTTCATTATTGTTGATTTTTCTTCTTTGTAAATTGTTATTCTTTCAGTATAAAACATAATCTACTTTTATTTATGCTAAAAAAAAGGGCGCCGAAGCGCCCTTCTTAAATTTGTTTCTCAACAAATATTACATGATGTTCGTAACTTGAACACGTCTGTAGTATCTGTTAGCGTTGATTGCACCAACACCGTCAGCAGTAATATTTCCTGACGCAGAAGCACCAGCAAATGGATTAGCTACCATACCGTATCTAGTTTTGAAACCGATTTTCGGTTGGAAGTTATCCTGACCTACTGCTCTAACCATTTGTAGAGGTACATACGGACAATAGAATAAACCAGCGTCGTATGGAGAAGTTCCTTTGTAACCAACAACGTAGTACTGTTTAGTAGGTGACGCATTGCTTGCCATGTTAGCAGCATATGGGTCAATGTAAACTTTGTACTTACCATTTAATACACCAGCAAAAGTATTACCAGTATCGTCAATGTTTAAGTTGTTGTTTAATGCAGGAGTGTAATCCAAAACACCCGCCATTTGTAACGCAGAGGCAACATCTGAAGAACAGATAATCATGTTACCTTTTCCTCTTCTTGTTCTCTGAGCGATTGTGTTTGCATCTCTCTCTAGTTGGAACATAAGACCTTTAAATCTCTCAACAGACCATCTACCATTAGAGTCTGTGTCAAGGTCAAATATACCAGCAGTTGTTGTGTTAATTGCAGCATGTGAATTATCATTGTCAGCAGCGCCAACTTCAGCAGTTCTATAAACTGTTCTTACAACTTCTCTATTGATCTCAGCTAAGATTTCAGCAGATAAGATGTTTGATAATTCTGTTTCAGCGTCTAAACCATGGATTGCTTTTAAGTCTTGAGCAAGTTCCATAGTGTATTCAGCCTTTAACGCTCTGCTTCCTGCCGTTACAGTAGATTTCTCTATTGAGAACGCCATTTCAGCAAATGAGTTACCAGCAGCGTCACCTAATGCTTCTGCGTAAGCAGTAGTCATAGATGTACCAGTTGTGTAACCAGTAGATGTGCCGATTGAGTCGTTAAGTACAGCTGGGTTTTCCCCAGATTGTGCTACAGCGGAAGCCCCACTTGTAGATGATCCTGTTTTGTTTCTAGCAGAAAAATCTGTATCAGCTTCGTCAAAAAGAGCTTCACCACCACTTTGAGAGGCATATCTGCTTCTCATAGCGAAAATCAAGCCTGTTGGGCCTGACATAGGTTGAACACCAGCAATATCGTAAGCGATAAGGTTTGGCATTGCTCTTCTAACTAAACTAATTAAAATAGGATTCCAGTTTTGTATTGCGGAACCAGTTGCGTTTGTAGGCGCAGCTTCTGATAAGAAAGCAGCGTCTTCTCTTAACGCTTTTTCTTGGTTCTCTAATACCATTGAAGTAACGGCTCTTTTATAACTATCTTTGACCTCAGGAAGATCAGGATGGTCTAAAACGGGCTGCCACTTGTTTTGCATTGATTCAGATAAAAACATTTTTCTATCTCTCCTTCTTTTTAGTTAATTAACTACCCTTACTTTACGTATGGGTTTTTCTTTGATTTACTAATTGCAGCAGTATATGCAGCCATTGATTCAGACAAGTTTACACTTGGTGAACCAGCATTTTGTTCTGCTACTTCATTAGATTCAGTATCACTCGCTTTTGCTTTAGGGTAGTAAGAATTTTTTAATGTTTCTACACTTTTTCTAAAACTGTCAGCGTCTTTATATTCAATACTTTCTGCTAAACCTTTAAGTTTATCTACTTCAGTTGCAGCCAAGTTAGATGAAACATCATTGATAATTTCTTCTCTTGTTGATTCTGCAATTTTCTGATTTAACTCAATGTTTTTTTCCATAGATTGGTTAACTTCTTCTTTTAACTTCTCTATTTCAGCAGCTTGAGATTCAATCACATCATACTTCTCTTGTGGAACATTGATGTAATGTGACTCAAATAAAGATTTAAGACCACCGATAAAATCTTCAGTAATCTCATTTCTTAAGCCTTTCTCTATCGCTAATTCGTTTTCTTTCATCCACTCCTCAACGACATAGTTTAGATAAGCATCCACTTTGTCAACGATTTCTTCTTTAACTTCAGAAACTTTTTCGTCAACTTTAGTTTCATACTCGCCTTCTAATTTCTCAATTTCTTCAACGAGTTTTGCTTTAACAGCAGCTTCAAATATAGTAGAAGCTTTTTGCTTAAATTCTTCAGATAAGTCTTCGTTATCTGTAAGAGCAGCAACATCTTCTTTCATGTCCATATCTTTAACTTTGTCTTTAGCAGTTTCTTTTTTAACTTCTTTTTCTTTATCAGCTACTTCAGAAACTTCTTTTTTCTTCTCGTCTTCTTTATCAGCAACTTCTTTGACATCTTTTTCTTTGTCTTTATCAGCTACTTCTTTAACTTCTTCTTTATCTTTAGAAGCTTTCATCATTTCTTTTTCTTTGTCAGCGACTTCCTTAACATCTTTCTTCTCGTCTTCTTTTTCTTCAGACTTGTCGTTTTTCTTGTCAAGGTATTTTTTAAGACCAGCTGGCATTTCGCCTTCTTTCATATCTTCTTTATCTTTAGAAGCTTTCATCATTTTTTCTTTATCCATCATCTCTTTTTTTTCTTTGTCAGCTACTTCTTTCATGTCTTCTTTTTCTTTGTCGTCTTTCTTCTCATCAGCTTCGTAAGCAGCAGCCACAGTTTCTTTTTCTTTGTCTGCTTCTTTTTGTGCTGATAGAGTAGGCATTGGGTCGCTTGCTCCTGCACTTTTTTGTTGTGGGTCACCAGTAATGTGATTAACCCCTTGTGCGAAATCCACTTTAGCGTCAGTCGGTGAAGTGATTGCTTTATTCATCACTTGTTGTACAGTTGCCTGTAATGACTTTGCTGGTTCAGCTGGAGCGGCGTTTTTAGTTGGCAAATTTGCCACAGTATTGTCAGCCATCGTTCTATCTCCTCAATAGTTTTTCTTGTTGTTATTATTGCAATAATTACACCATTCCCTACGGAATGCGTCAATTACTATTTATAAAATTACAGCTTTTTAAGAAAAGATTCAAATACTAGAGCGTTTTTTTCTGCTCTTGCAATTCTCTCTTTACTCTCTGCCTGTAACTTTAATTCTTCTACTTCTTGCTCTTTCAATATCCCATTATTCCAAACCCACTCTTTGCCTTCCATAATGCCTTCTACGTAAGCTTCTGGAGCACTTGGGTCTGCGACTATATCAGCCGCGGTTGCAAGGTAAAAATCGTCTTTAACTACATTAGCACCACCTACATTTGCAAGTGTGCCCATTCCTCTACTTGAAACTCCAAGACTAGCGCCCTCATCAATTAAACTTTTCACTATTTTTCCATATGGGGTATCTAATACTCGTGCTTCGCCTATAAAATTTGCGCCTTCGGGTGTAAGAGCTTTGATCATGTGCGATACTCTTTCTAAATTTACTGTCGGGCCATCAGGATGACCAAGTTCGCCAAAAGCTCTGTTTTTTTCTATGAACTCTCTATTATATCTAACTACTTCTTTTTGAAGTATCTCTTTAGGATAGATTCTTCCATTCCTATTTTTCACATCTGATTGCATGAATATACCTTTGATAGAATAGCTTTTCTTACCATTCTTTTCTTCTACGATATATTTTGCGTTACTTATTTCTTCGGTAATTAATTTCATTTGTATCTATCTCTAATTTCTCTCTAATATTTATACAAATTGCTATCTGAAAACCACTAAAATCGTGTAATTATCACCAAGTGCAAAATTCTTTGTAGATAACAAAACATCACCTGTTGGTGTTGTTGCGTTATTAACTATCTCATTACCATCAGCACGTAAGTCCCAAAAACCTTGACCAGATAACAAAACTGCGGTAGCATTTGTTTCGCCATCCCATATTAATTCTACTGCTGATTTAGGATTAGCAGTGTTTATTGAATAAAAGATTTTTGATATTTTACGATTGCCGTCTTCGGTCATAAAAGTTGTTGTACTTGCGTCAATTTTATTAACTAAAGTTTCACCTGTACCGTCAGAAAAATTAGTTAATTTAACGCCAAACTTTACGCCTGTCGTATCAGTTAATACCTGTGTTGATACTGTATCAGCCATGTTAGTGACCTACGCCAACAGCAGTAGCACTTACGTTACCACTTGATGAAATTGTATGTTTAGCATGTTTTTCAATTGTGATTTCATCTCCAGCAGTATGTAACAAAGTCGTACCTAAAACTGTACTACCATCTTTTACTGTAATAGTATTTGTACCAGCAGTAGCGACTATTCTTACAAAGTGAGCATTACCGATAGTATTATCTGATAATGTACCTGCGACTAGCGCTCCTTTTAGTATAATTGTTGCCATCTTTATCTCCTTAAAATTGTTAACGTTTCTTTATCAAAGTAATTCATTAAATTTTGTTTGCTGACACCGAATTGTTTTGCAGCGTTATTAACATTCTTCTCAAAGTTTGCAATAACGTCACCGTCTTTGTCAGCCATTCTAAACACCATATCAACAGCACGCTTCATTTTAGGCGTGAGTTTGTTATACTGCCTAGTACGTTTATAATCGTTTACTTCAGTTATATTATCTTTTATAAAATTACTGAGCCACTTCATCACTTGACGCCTCTGGTGTTGCAGGAGTTTCAGCACTTATATCATTACCACTAAACACGTTTGCTTCTGGAGCGTCTGCGCCTTGTTGTCCTGTAAATGCCGATCTTGCCACATCAGTTTTTGCGTCATCTAAGGCTGCACTAACTTTATCAGCAAGAGCATTTTTTAAATCATCTCCTGCCTGTTTAGCGTCACCTTGTTGTAACGAATTAACAAATTTTCCTATATTCTCTTTACTCATTATTTATCTCCTAATGTCGGTTTTTCTTCTTTACCACCATCCTCTTCTTCTCTAGGACTAATGGCGTTTTGTTCTGGCGCTTGTTCAGCACCTTCTTCTTCAATTTGTTTGTCAATTTCTTCTTGTTCTTGTTCATTTTGTTTTAATATTTTTGTTCTAATGTAATCATTTGAGAAATACTTACCAACATAACCTTCTAGTTGTTGAGCAAGTTGTACTCTTTCTCTCATCATTTCACTATGTTTTAATTCAGCAAAGTAACCATCTTGTAAGAAAGTATATGTAATATCTCCCATCATTGAATCCCATTCTTCAGGTGCAATAACACCTTTTAGAATTAATTGTGTCTTCAATAGATCATGGAATAACATTGTAAATTTCTTTCTTAAACGACCTACAAATTTAGTAAATTTAACTTCATCTCTACTAATTTCTGCAGCTCTACCAAGATTGAAACCTTGACCACCTTCTAATCTACTAATAGGTATATTAAGTGAACGATATAGTTTCTTTTGGAAGTATTCTATATCTTGTATTTCACCTAAGTTTTGACCACCAGGTAATGTAGTAATTTCAGTTCCTCTCCCACCTTCTCTACGAGGTAACCAAAAGTCTTCTAACATACTCATATAGTTTCTGTCATCTCTTATTTCACCTGTAGAAGCGTCATAGACAAGTTTGTTTCTATATCTTGCCATAACATCTCTTAAATATTGTTCAGCCTTGATTTTAGGTAAGTTACCTACATCAATATAGAATATTCTTCTTTCTGGTGCACGAGCAATTCTGTATATTACAACAGCGTCTTCAATCATTCTTAATTGATTGACAGGTTTAATTGCTTTGTGTAAATATGATAAAACTTGATTTTGTTGTTGATCTACTAATCCTGATGGACAGTAAGAAATAGCGTCTGTTGCTATTCTCAACCCACCTGCGTTAGATGTAGCAGTCGGATGTATTCCTCTTTCGTTGAATATATAATATTCTTGGAATTTGTTTTCAAAAGCAAATGAAGATGGCATACCATCTGTTCTTTGTTTTCTTATTTCTCTAATCTTTTTAATTTTTCTAGGATCAATATATCTTACTTCAGTTATTCCTAGTCTTGGACTTTCTTTATCAATGATCTTATGGTAATATACTCTACCATCTACATACCATCTTCTAAAAATGTCGTGGCCTTTTATATCAAAGTTTAATAACTTTAAAACTTCAGTAAAAGACTCTCTAATTTTCTTTTTAATTGAGTCACTATACTCAATCTTACTTAAATCTACTTGTACAGATTGTTGATTTTCGTTAGATACAATTGCCTCTGATACTATATCCTCAATTGCGAGATCACACTCGGGATGGAGTGATACCTCTCTATATCTTCTTATTAAATCTAATTCGTTACGAGCAGTAACATCAAACCCACCATAAGACGCAAAAAACCCACCAGCGGGGACGGTTTGTGTACCGTCTTCCGCTTGAGGTGGAACTATATTTTGTCTTGGATCGGTTGAGGGACCTTTCAGTCGCTCTATTTTAAACCCAAACAGTTCAGCCATAATTTAGTTTCTCCTATTACTAATACTTATAATGGTATTAAGTAGTAGTATTTGTTTCAAAGTATTGGTATCTATGTGTGGCAGTAAAACTCTCTACGGAGTTGTTATCACCATACGATAGAGCAATATCATCCAGAGTTGTTGGAAACATTCCTCTGAATGTGTATGATTTAATCACGTTACCATTTCGGTCTAACTGATCAACAAATGCGTCAACTTGATAATCAACAGGATTTACTAATCCTTCGTTATCTGACATATTGTTAATACCGTTTAACCATCTTTCGTATGCGTTTCTGATTAAGAAGTTTGTATCATTTAAGATAGTTGTAGTCCATGTAGCAAATGATCTGTCACCTGCAACATATAACTCCCTACCTCTAAATGGTATCGCAACTTCCGTTACAGTCATACCAGGTAAAGATGTTGATGTACATAAGAAAGACATGTTTTCAGTCTCCCCACCTACAGCAGCATAACCTGGAAAAGGCATTGTTACTCTGAATTGATTGGCACGAGCACCACCGCCTCTTAACTTAGCTTTAAAGTCATTTATATTTGGCATGTGTTTATCCTCCTACCACTTCTTCAAATGCAACGCCTGATCTTGTTGCAACGAATTGTAAAGTTATAAAGTTGATTGATCTATTTGGTTTAACAAATATATCTGCTCTAAACTCATTTCTATCAACGACAAGGTCTGGAGAGTTGTTTGTTTCATCACAAACTACTGAAAAGTCTGTAATACCTCTTCTACCTTGTACATCTCTTAGGAATGGTTCAACTATGTTTCTAAATTGAGCTCTTGTAAACTCGTCATTAAATTCAAATAATTGAAATTTAGAAGCAGTTGATATTGCCTTCTCCAAAGTAATGAACAATCTTCTTACGTTTATTCTATCAAATGCACTCGGCGTTGATAAACCAGTTTTATCACCAAACAAGATAGTACCTTGTCCTGGCATTGTAACAACTGGATTAACTCTAGCTCTGTACAATTCATCTCTTTGTGTCTTGTTAGGATTGTAAGCAAGTTTAACTACACCTCTTAATACTCCTCTGTTGAAACCAGCAGGTGAGAACCAAGAATCTGCGATTAAGTCTGTTCTTGCAGCCAATCCAGCAGTATCTCCGTTAAGAGGTACATATCTGAACACGTCATTGTATTTGTCGTATGTATATTTGTAACCACTATCAAATACTATGTATGAAGATGATCTAATACCATCAAAGAAACCTTTAACGTTACTTGTCTGTGTAGTAGAGTTTGTAACATTAACAACGTCTGATCTTTCAGGAGAAGCAAATACTACTGCGTCTTTTCTGTTTTCAGCAATTGTTATTAAGTTGTCTATGTGTGTAGCGTCACCTGCACCAGCAATGATTAAGTTAACATCAACTGTATCACCGTCAGCATATTTTTCGTATGCAGTTTTTAATTCTGCGTTTGAAGCAGCAGAACCATCAGCACCACTTATTAGTGATCTAGTAAATGGTAATGATAAAGCAGTGAATGTTGTACCAGTAGCAGTAGAACCCCAATTTGATCCTGTTGCAACATGGTCCATCCAGTAAATGTATTGTGATTTATTATAGATTACGTCAGCGTAATAGTTTGAGTCACCTTGTGATGTTTTAGCGTCTGAAGCTTTAGATACGTTTGAATAAACTTCTAATACTTCACCAGCGTTACCAGTGATACCACCATCTTCGTCAATTACTACAATGTGTAATTCATCTCCTGAGCCTGATCTACTTGATGTGTAAGTTGAAGTACCTGGAGCAACATCTACTAAATCGTAGTATCTCCATCTTCTTCTTACAGCAGCACCGTTTGCTACAGCAGTATGTAAACCACCTGTACCTGAAGGATGTCTTACGAAAGTTAAAGTAGCAGAATTAACTGCTGTTACTCTATATTCGTGTCCACCAGCTTCAGCAAAGTTAACAATATCACCAACTGCAAAGTCTGAGCCTGAAGCTAAAACGATTGTTGTATCTCCAACTGCTGTTGAAGCGTCATCTACTGTTGTTTTTGCAGCCATCTCATATGCCGCTGCACTTGGACATACTGATACTGACAATGAATTACCCCATGCGCCTGCTGTTCTAGCGGCCCATTCGCCAACGTTAGCAGAACCTGTGTTGTAAGGTCCTGTTGTACCGTCACCGTTTTGGTAATGATCTGTATTTTTTATTTGTAAAGCAGTTCCAGATACTACTGCGTTTTTACTACCAGAATTTGCCGTACGTACAACTCTTAAACTTGATGAGTATTGCAAGAAACTTGCAGCACTAAAAAAGTATTCAAAAGTAGTAGAGTCAGGTTTACCAAACGTTTCAACCAATTCTTTTTCTGAACTAATAGATGTTACTTCATCCATAGGTCCTTGACTGAATTGTCCTGCAACAGCACCGATCGTAGTTGCTACTGCTGGTATTACGTTTGTTAGATCCCTCTCTTGTACGAGAACACCTGGTGAAACTTGAAATGCCATATGTTTGTTCTCCTTATTATTAGCTAATAGGTATCATTAATCTCGTTTATATTTATAATATATCACCTTTTCGTACGGTCACTGGCGTCCATCGTTCACCAGAATCGTCCTGAAAACTCTCGTCTTCTACACCATCATTCATAAACCCAAATGGTGCCATGTCTTGTTCTATTGCGTTTTGTTGTTCAGCATACATTCTAGCACGTACATCTTGGTCTGTCATCTCTTTAAAATATCTTTGATTAGTTATCCATGCAAATATAACGCAACACATAACTAAATCGTCATTAGAACCTTCTTCGGCCTGCCATCCACTACCACGTCTTACAAATGTTGATAACTCTTGTATTGTATGAAAATCATTTATCAATATCTTGTCGCCTTCTAACAATGACTTTAAGTTAGAACAACCTATACGTTTTACTTGTTTAGTCATACGTACACCTAATTGTGTACCTCTCTTACTGAAACCACCACCTAATATCTGACCTGCTCTACCTTTCATCATACACATTAATAAGTTTGTGTATTCTAATTCAAACTGTAAAGCGTCTGCTATTTGATGACCTATATCATTTACTTCAATACATATATGAGCATTGTTATATGCCTTTGCAACTTTCTCAATTGTATGAGGAAACAAAATAGGTTTAATTTCGTTATCTCTAAATTTTGCGACCATTCTATATGGCATTTTTGATACATCAAATATAGTAAAGGCAGAATAATCTCTTACGGTACCACGTGCTACGTCAACTGTCATAACGTAATCTTTACCTTGTTCAGGTCTTGTGTACATATCTAAACCTTCGTTTGATACAATAGGTGTATTGTGTGATAACGTTCTTAATTTAGATGGATTGATTAATGTATCTACTGATCCTACAAACTCACATTCAAACTCGGTAGCAAATTGTGCTTCACTAGTATTTCTAATTGTTTCATCTTTCCATTTGTCATCTCTACCAGGTACCTCTGACCAATGTACTTCAATAGGTATATAATCATTTCTCTTATGTATTGCGTCATTCCACAATTTATAAAACATATTCATTCCATGTGGTGTAGATACAATCATAACTTTAGATTTTTTACCAGATGAAATTGTAGGATATACTGAACTAAAAAATTGTTCAGATATATTGTTAGGTATAAAAGCAAACTCGTCAAGGAATATGATGTTAAATGAACCACCCCTAATTGCACTTGAAGATGTTGCAGCCGCAAGAATTTTACTGCCGTTTTCTAATTCTAAAGAACCTTTGTTCCAGTTTAAGACACCTTGTTGTAAAAATTTAGGTAAGTTTTCATATGCAAGTTGTAATCTACCTAATAAATCTCTAGCAGTAGAACTTTTGTTTGCAAGTATGGCAACGTTTATATTATCATTGAATATAACTTGATGTAATAGATATGCAATAATAGTAGTTGACTTACCAGACTGCCTAGGTAATTTACAGATAGAAAAACGATTATCATGGAAAGTCTGAACCATCTTTTCCTGAAAAGGATACATATTAAAAGGTACTAAACCTTCATCAATGTTTACAATTCTAGTATATTCTCTTATAAAATGTAAAGGTTCTTCCATACATTTTGCAATCTCTCTTACTTGTTCTTCGGTATAACTTTGTTTGAGATTTGCTTTATATAGGTTAGGGTTACCTAGATATGCTTCAGTCATCAGGATTTACCTTTTTAAAATTTTTATCTTCTTCACTTTGTACGTCTTTATTTTTATTCTTTAGCATTTTATGTAATTCTGCTGAAGAACCTACAAATAGTGCTTGTTTAATATTTGTACTTGTTTTATTAGGTACGTCTTTAAGTGTTTTAAGTTTGCCTTGCAAGTCTTGTAATTTATCAACTGTATCAGCAACTTGTTTAATTAAGTTACCTGCAACTTCATAGGCACGTGGGTGTTGACTTTCGTTTGCAATATCAAGTATGCCTTGTATTGCGTCTTGTCCTCTTTCAATAAGATTGTAATAATTTTCTCTACTATATTTGTAATCATTATCCACATCTTCTTTTCCTTTTTCTTCTATTCTAGGAACTGGTGGAGTGTATTCTTTTTTAACTACGGCCTTTGTTACAGGCTTGTCGTTAGAGATACCAAGGGCTTCGTTTATCTTTTCGTCTATGCTCATAATTATTCATCACTATCCGTAGTCTGGTTATATGTTTTCGAGTCTGCAAAATTTGTTATAGTTGTTGTAAATCCAAAATCATCATCTGCGTCAGCACTTGTTGGATTAGGCACAATAACTATTCTTTCTTCTCTTGTTGATCCACTTGCTGTATCTGTAAATATATCTGCTGTAGTTTCTTTAATAACTTTAGCAGAATATACAGGACCATACAAGTAAGTTTTAGCAGTAAATCCTAAAGTATAATTTACAGCACGTCTTGTTGTAAAAGAACCATCGTAAGTATCTTCATAGTTAACACTATTTAGTGTTATCGGAACATCACGTTTTATTCCCATCTCTGGTATTGCATTAATTGTTACCGTATAGTCAGGTTGAAAGTAAGGTAATATTTGTTCTACAATCTGTAAACCACCTTCAGCAGTTGCTGTAAATGAATATAAATTAAAAGATATATTGTAAGGTACAGGATTGTATTGATAGTATTGTTTACCAGCGTCTGTGGCATGTGTCTTTTTAAATTTACCTACACGTTGTAGTTTACGAGAGGCGTCATAAGAAATACCTGAAATCTCAAAACCCATACGAGGTAAAGAAACTGCCATTTCTCTTTGATTCAAATTAGGTTGTTGTTCTAATCTTGTTAAAAACTTTTCTTTAGGAGAATATGATAAAGGTACTTTTAATCTTTGTATTACAGAACCATCGGCGTCTGTTCTATGAATAATTATGTTGTTGAATATTGTGCCAAAAGCAACAACAACTTTTCTCATTGACTCATGGTAAAATCGTCTTCCGAACATTATACTTGTCCCTCATCTACTTCACCAAAAGGGTTTCTTTCTGTGAAATCTAATATATCATCTGCCGTACTAGCCGTACCAAATCCTGCGTCTGCTTCATACGTAGCATTATCAGCGTAATCTCTTGTTTGTGTTGCCAAACTAACATCAACATGACTTTCTAATACCAAGTAATCGTAATTTTTTAATACCGAATCTGAAGTTTCTAATAAGAAACCTGTACCATCTTCTTGTACTAATTGATGTTGTAATTGATCAATAGATAATCTATCTTCAGCAACGTCAATTTCTGATCTACCAGTATCAATTTTTTCTGAACTATACTCAAATCTAGTTGTCTTTAATTTGTAAACAGGTAAGTTACCTAATTGAAAGAATGGTTCCTGATCTTCTACAAATTGTATCTCAAAAAAACTATTCATCAAAGGTACATAAATCAAATCACCTTCGTTAGGTCTACCATCTACAATCTGTACTGCTTGATTATCAACTTGATTTTGCCATCTTCTTTTTGCAATGACAAATGTTGTATCTTCTCTAATTTCTAAACCAAATTTAGATACTAATTCTTGTTCGCCAGCAAATCCTTCAGTTGTTTCAATATACATTTCTAACATGTATGATTGATCAAATTTAGAAATAGTATCTTCTCCTAAAACTAAATCTTTGTTGACTAATGTTCTTGGTAAATAAAAACAATCTTGGCCGTATATTTTTAGACCTTCTATGATTAAATCTTCATGTAGTTTTTTTTCAGCGTCATTACCTATTCCATTGCCACTTTGAAAATAATGATTTACAGGCATGGTATTATCCTATCATGTACGTTACAGGCGTTTCGTATGTGCCTCTTATTTCTTCTTCTAATTTTCTTATATCTTCTAATGATTCTGAATATATTTGTTGACCATTAAGTGTAACACCACCTAACATTGCAACACCATTAAATTTAGATAAGTTAGCACCCCATTGTTTTTTAATTAATGCTGTAACATATCTTTTTAAGTATATGTCATTATATACATCGGTCATAACAGTTGGGTCTAATTTTCTAAAACACTCAATTACAAGATACTCGCCAACAGTTATATCTGTTTTCCAGTCCATATCTACAAAGAGTTTATTATTGTATTGGTTAAATCTAATAGGTTTTTCACCTACTAGTATATGATCTAACATATCTAAATTTCTTAATACCATATCGTAATGAATAACTGAAGTAGATGAAAAATCATATAGATCATTTAATCTTAATTGGTATCTAACATCAAACATATTCTGATTACCTCTATTTGATAAAGGGAATATTCTTGTAACTGCTAGTACAGCTTCAGGTACAACGATAAAGTTATTTTGTTCAGACCATGCAGTAGTAACTGAATTTTTAGTAACACTTGAAGCAGTATCACCTGAAGGCGATTTAATTCTATCTACATCTGCTTGAGTTACTTTGTATTTAAGGTATGTTCTCTCAACGCCATCATAGTGATATTGAGCAAAGTATTGTAACGCCTCATCTAATCTATCTTCAGCCTGATCGTCATCCACGTTGATTTCAATTACAGGTTTCCCTAGTGTTCTTAAAGCGTATTGTTTTAATTGTTCTCTAGTTGCTGGGTTGGCCATATTAATCCTTTATTACTATTTATACGATTATTAGGCGTTGCGAAGACGCAATTATGGTGTGTCTAAAAATCGGTTTAGATTAATTGATTATTAACTTGCAGAACCAACAATTGTCTTAACAGCAGATCCAGATGAATCATTAATTACTAATGTTACAGCACTAGCAAAGTGTGAAGACGTAATGCCTGAAATCGTGTTTGATCCAGCGGCAATTGTTTTGTTTGTCAAAGTTTGTGAAGCAGTCAGTAACGCAATAGCACTTGTGTTAGACAAGTCAGTTGAAGCAATTGTAATATTACCTGTACCATCAAACGATTGTCCTGCAATTGTTCTAGCGTTTGCAAGAGCAGTTGCTGTAGAAGCGTTTCCTGTTACAGCACCTTCAACGTTTGCAACTAAAGTACCTGTTGCAATTGTTAAGTTACCTGTTGCGTCATTTGTAGCAGTTGTAGTACCAACTACGAACTTATCAGCACTTTCATCCCAAGCTATAATAGCATTGTCACCAGTACTTCCTCTTTCAATTAGAATACCAGAGTCATTTGCATTTGAACCAGCACCAGAGTTTAACTCTAGTAGGTTATCTGAAATGGTTGTGTTTGTTGTTGCGACTGTAGTTGTTGTACCATTAACTGTTAAATTACCACTTAATGTTAAGTTAGCAAACTGTACGTTAGAAGCCTGAGCTAATGCTTGGTCTGTATCAGATAAATCTGTAGCAGCAATTGTAATATTAGCACTACCATCAAATGATTTTCCTGCAATTGTTCTAGCAGTTGCTAAAGTAGTTGCGTCAGCAGCAAGTGTTGCTGTAGCAGCATTACCTGTACAAGATCCTGAACTTCCTGATGTGTTACCAGTTACGTTACCTGTAATATCACCAGTAAATGTACCAGCGATTGCACCAGTACCTGTAATTGTAGGACTTGTTAAAGTCTTATTAGTTAACGTTTGCGTTGCAGCTAATCCAACAAAACTTTCAGATTGTAGAGCAGTGTTAAATTCTGATAAACTACCTGTTACTGTATTACTTGCCAAATCAATTGTTTTGTTTGTCAATGTAGATGTGTGAGCATCCATAGTGACTTGATCGTTGCCAGTTAACAATGGAAGAGTAACCGTTCTGTCAGCAGTCAATTCACTTACAGCGATCACATATTGATGATCAGCTGATGAGTCATTGATTTGAGGTGTTGTAAATACAGGACTTGTTAAAGTCTTGTTAGTTAAAGTTTGTGAACCTGTTAATGTCGTTACAGTACTGTCAATAGCAAGTGTTGCAGTATTACCTGAAGCACTTGAAGTTAATCCAGTACCACCAGCAATTGTCAATGTTTCTGAATCTAAATCAATAGCAATTGTTCCAGAGTCAGTAGTTAAATCTAAATCTTGTGCCGTGACTTGTGAGTCAACGTATGCTTTAATTGATTGTTGAGTTGCAAGTTGCGTAGCAGAGTTTGTTGCCATATTGTCTTCATCTAATATAGCACTACCAGAAACAGCTGTATTTAATACAGCACTTGTTAATGTTTTATTTTGTAATTCGTCTGTAGTATCTTTTAAAACCACAGTACCTGTTGCGTTAGGTAAAGATATTGTTCTATCAGCAGTCGGATCAACTGTTGTTAATGTAGTTTCGTGTGCGTCATCTGTTGCACCTTCAAATACAAAGCTGTTTTGAATACTGATTGTTGTTGAGTCAACTGTTGTAGTTGTACCTGAAACTGTTAAGCTACCAGATATAACAACATTATCATCTAACGTTGTTGTTCCACCAGCTGAATCGATTGTAAGATTTCCTGAAGACGTATCTATTTCGCCTGCAGCTGTCTTACCTAACTGAATATTTCCTTGTAAGTTACCAACAGTAGCACCACCTGCAGTAGAACCATCGTGTACGATAACTTTATTTAAAGTTGTATCTACCGTTAATTCACCAACTGATCCTGTATAGGACGCATTTTCAGCAGTAGTACCTCTTCTTAATTGTAAAATTGTTGGCATTGTTATTCTCTCCCTTTTAGTAACAAACTATTATTATTTATATAAATTAGTTTTGCTAACTCCCATTTTTACTTGTTTATTTTTATGCAACACTTCCGAAATCTATCGTTAATAAGTGAGCATAATTCATATTATCTGTTGTATTTACTGATAACACTACGCCAAAATGATCTACAGGAGTGGCAAGAGGTTTAGTTTCTCCACCACCTAAATCAACATTATCTTTTAAACCAGATAGTTTATCTTTATCAGTTGCAAAATGTAATCTGTCAGATTTTAAATCTGCCAAGTCTTTTTGTAGTATATTTCCTATATAAGCCATCTTTTATTCCTAGTCTGATATGTCATCTACTACACTTACCCAACAATCAACTGAACTAGCTGTATCTGAAACGACTTTTAAATCGTCACCACTTTTTACTACATACTTAGCTCCACCGTCTATTAGTTGTAAAGTAGATCCTGCCTGTATCGGCGCATTTTTAATTAAATACACGTCATTTGAAGAATCAGCGTCATTAATATATACATCTACAAAAACTTGTGCGTTTGTGGTATTTGATATACCCACACCAATAATAGTATCGTAACTATTTGCCGTATAAACGGTATTAGCTGTCAACCCTACATTTCTTGCTGTAAATCTTCTAAAATTTTGTGCCATCTTTTATCTCTCTATTTATATATTTATAATGCAATTGCCATAGCAATAGCAAAACCTTTTGTTGCCTTGTTATCTAACTGTGTTTGTACAGCACTTGTAACACCATCTAAATAACCTAATTCTGTAGATGTTACATCTGTTACTGACACGTCACCATTTGCGTCTGAAGCAAGGGCACGTGAAGCAGTCAAATCTGCCATTTTACTAAATGCAATCGCAGCTGATGATTTAATATCAGCGTTAACTATATTAGTAATTGTATTGTTGTCTGAATCTATTGACTTATTAGTTAAAGTTTGTGAACCTGTTAACGTTGCAATAGAAGCTGTATCTGATAAATCTGTTGACGCAATAGCAATATTTGCACTACCATTGAATGATTGTCCTGCAATCGTTCTAGCAGTTTCTAGTATTGTTGCTGTTGCAGCGTTACCACTTGTGTCTTGTGATCCAGATGTATTAACTCCTGGTAAGTTGATGTTTGCAGTACCGTCAAATGATACTCCACCAATTGTTCTAGCACTTTCTAATGCAGTAGCTGTTGCAGCGTTTCCTGTTGCTGAACCAGCAGTACCTGATACGTTACCAGTTACATTACCTGTAACGTTACCTTCTAAATTAGCAACTAATGTACCAGTTGTAACTGTTAAATTTCCTGTTGATGAACCTGTAAATGAACCAGTTCCTACTTTGAACTTATCATCGCTTTCATCATATCCGATAAATGCGTTATCTGAATCACCTCTTTCAATAACGATACCAGCGTCATTAGCAGGACTGCCTGTTGTACCATTTCCTAATTCTAACAATGCGTCTGATACGGTTGTATTAGTTGTAGATACGGTAGTTGTTGTTCCGTTAACTGTTAAATTTCCTGTAACTGTAGCGTCACCTGCAACTTCTAAACTTGTACTATTAAGTAATTGAAATTTATCTGATTGTAACCTTGCAGTAATTGTTTGTGATCCTGCTTTAACGTTTGCAAATTCTATTAAACCATCTTCACTGCCATCAGAAGCGTCTTGTATTTTACCAGTGATTTTAGCATAAACTTGTTCTTGGTCAGC
>VMHT01187151.1_pt1 | contig 21535 bp, 23 predicted proteins | sample 4693611 | NCBI WGS metagenome assembly VMHT01 (sample SAMN12280063, study PRJNA550983) | marine metagenome | isolation source: seawater sampled from same location over 5 years 0.02-0.2 micron viral filtrate | place: USA: collected off the coast of southern California halfway between the port... ...
AACAACAATGTAAGGAAGATTTTTACTTTTTAGCTCATTGATAGCCAGTGTTGTTCTAGTCATTTGTGATAAAGAAATTAAACTTTCCATCATTCTCATTCCACCACCCGCACTAATACAAATAAATGGAGTTTTATTCTCTATAGCATGTTGAATTCCATACAAAAAAGCCTCTCCCTCAGCAGATGCCATTGAAGCACCTAAAAAATCAAAGTCAGATGCAACAGCGGTAACTTTTATATTATTAATATTCCCACAAGCAACCATCATTCCACAATCAAGTCCTGTTTTTTTACGAGCACTTTTTAATCTATCTTTGTAAGATTTAGAGTCTGTCCATTCCAATGGATCATCATTTGGAATAGGTGTTTTAAAAATTTCATAATTGTTTTTACCAAATAAAATATCAAATCTTTGTTTAGGTTTAATTCTATGATGTTTATTACAATCTGGACAAACCCATAAATTATTTTCTAAATCTTTTTTTAAAATTGGACCTTTACAGCAAGAGGTCCAATCACTTTTTGCAATATCTTCTTTCGAAGCTCTTTTATGAATTGCAGTTTTAATTTTTTCACCTGCTCTAATTATTTTTGTAATCCAGTTCATTTAATTTTATTTCTTAACCTCTTAACCATATTAGTAACATTTGTGACAGTATTTTGTCTCTTATTAATAGATCTAGTTATTTCTTTACAAATTGCACTACCAATAACTAAACCATCTGCTTTTCTGAGTGATTCTATTGTTTTTTCAGTAATTCCAAAACCAATAACTATATTTTTATTTTTGTTCAAGGATTTAATCTTATTATACCTTTCTAAAATTTTTTTAGGTGCAACTTTTAGTTTTCCACCTGTTGTTGAAAGCATCGATATATAATAAATCATATCATGACTATCTTTGATAATTTGTTTTAATCTTTCTTTAGAGGTAGTTGGAGACACTAATTGAATGAAATTTATTCCTTTTTTTTTACATTTTATAGCAAGAGTTCTGTTTTCAGGATAAGGTAAGTCAACAATAATTAAACCGTCAATTTTTGATTTTTTACATTTATCAATAAATTTATTTTCATTGTATTGATAAATCATATTATAATAACCCATTAAAATTATCGGTTTATCATTTTTAAATTTCTTAAATTGACTAGCAATTGAAAATATATCGTTAAATTTAATTCCATTTTTAATAGCTCTATTAGCACTTGTTTGAATTTGGCCACCGTCTGCAATTGGCGTGTTATGAGGAACACCTAATTCACAAATATCAGCATATTTTGCAATTGATTTTAAAATTTGTAATGATTTTTTTTTAGTATTATCTCCAGCAACTGTATATGTAAGAAGCGCAGGTCTATTTTCTTTTTTAGTTTCACCAAATTTTTGGCTAATCAAAGAATTTTTCATTTTTATTTTCTTAATCTTTCTTTTAAAATATCTATATCTTTTTTTGCATCTCCACACGAGTTTACAATTATAATTGTGTCTTTGTTTAGCTTGGGAGCAATTTTTATTGCTTCAGCAAATGCATGGCTGGGTTCTAGACTAGGATTAAGTTTTTCGAATTTTGTAACCATTTGGTATGCGTTTAATGCATCTTCATCTGTTGCATACGTGTATCTAGCTCTTTTTGTATCTTTTAAAAAACAATGAATAGGGCTTACACCAGGGTAATCTAAGCCTGCACTAATGGATTCTGTTTCTTGAATTTGTCCTTCATTATTTTGACAAACATAAGAAGCTGCCCCATGTAAAATTCCGATTTTTGCATTTTTACTTAATGGTGCGGCATGTAGTTTTGATTTTTTAGGACCTCCTGCCTCAACACCAACTAACTCAATGTGTTTTTTATCATAATCAATAAATTCACTCCAAAATCCATAAGCCGAACTTCCACCACCAACACAATTAATTAATTTTATCTTTTCAGGTATTTGTTTAAATTCTTTTTTCAATTGAATTTTAAGTTCTCTCGATATTTGAGCAGTACTCCATCCACAAATTTTTACAAAGATATTTGGTCCAACTGTTGAACCCACACACATATGGGTATTATCACAATTTGATACCCAATATCTCATACATTCACTAACGGCATCAACTAATGTTTGACTTCCAGAATAAACAGGAACTATTTCTGCTCCATTTTTTTTCATTGCATCGCAGTTAGGTTTTTGCCTTTTGATGTCTTTTGCTCCCATAAAAATTTTACACTTGAGACCAAATTTCTTTGCAGCCATGCTTAACATTTTTCCTGCATATCCTGCACCGGTATCACCCACGATATATTTTTTACCCATAGCTTTACAGATTAAAGCATGGACTGTTGCATTATAAATTTTGTGCGCACCTCCATTTGCTTCTGAAACAACTTTTGCCCAAATTTGTGCACCTCCTAAATGATTTGATAGATTTTCTAATTTAACAAAAGAAGTAGGTGACCCAATATAATTTTTAAAATAATAGTCTCTTTTTTGAATAAATTTTCTATTTTTTCGAAGTTTTTTAAATTCTTTACTTAGGTCTTCAATGGGTTTTTTAAGAGTTTCGGGAATAAAGCTACCGCCAAACTTACCGCCCCAAAATCCGTGTTTGTCGTGTTGATCAATTAGTGGTATTTTTTTTTTAAGCTTCATTATTTATTCTTTTAATTTTGTTTAAAAAAATTTCTATTTTGGAAATATCTTTTATTCCAGAAGTTTCTACACCCCCAGATATATCTATAATATCTGCTATTTTTTTGTAATTTTCAAGCTCATCATTAATTTGGATATTTCCAGCTAGCATAATCTCTTTATTGAATTTCAAGTCTTTTATTAGCGAATGCTCAAAAGACATACTTTTTTCATAACCCTTTCCATCAAATAAAAAAATATCTGCGATATCATTATAAAAATTATTTTTATTTACATCATTTAGAGTTTGAATAGTAAACGCAGCAATTATTTTTTTATTATATTTTTTTTTTATTTTTTTCATTTCATCAGGCTCACAATCATAAATTTGATAATAATCAAAAGGTAAATCTTTTATTTCTTCTAATATTTTCTGATCTGGCTTAACTAAAACAGCCACATAATAAGAATTTTTTTTATCAATTCTTAAAAGGTCTTTTAATTTAGCAGGATCGACATATCTTTTTGATTTTGGATAATTAACAATAAATCCAATGAACTGAGGTGAAATATGATAATTTGTTAAGAATTTTAAAGTTATAGGATCTGATATACCACAAATTTTAGACTTCATTTATTTTAAAGATGATAAAATTTCTTGAATATTTTTTTTTGGATCACCTTTAGTAATGGGTCTTCCAATAATTAAACAATCACTTCCAGCCTCTAACGCTTGTTTTGCATTCATGGTTCTTTTTTGATCATTTTCATTTTTATCTTGCCTTATACCAGGAGTAAAACATTTTAAATTGGGTGAAATTTTTTTAATCATCTCAACTTCTAATGGACTACAAATAACACCATGTAAATTAGCTTTATCAGCAATTTTAATTAATCTTAAGACTTGCTCCTCAACTTGATCTTTAAATCCAAGTTTTTTTAATTCCTCACTATCAAAACTAGTTAGCACTGACACACCAAGTAATTTTATATTAATATTATTTGCTGCTGCATTAGCAGCGTCCAATGAATCAAATCCATTTAATAAATGAACAGTTGCATAACTAATATTTAAATCTTTTAGAGATTTAATAGACTCTACTAATGTATTTTTAATATCAAAAAATTTTCCATCATAAAAAATAGGTTTATTAAATTTGCTCAATTCTTTGATCTCTTCAGGGCCATGCCTTGTGATATACTGAAGGCCTATTTTAATTCCTGAAATTTCTTTATGTATTTTTGAAAGTAATTCAATAATTTCTTTTTGACTTGATACATCGCAAGCTACAAAGATTTTTTTATTCATGTTTATTTAATTTATTAAACAAGTCCTTAGCCATTTTGAAGTGAATTGTTTTCTTTTCAGGTGTATGAACTTTTTCACCAGTTTTTGGGTTTCGTGATATTCTTGCCTTCTGTTTATTTGTTGAAAAAACACCAAATCCTCTTAGTTCCACTCTTTCACCACGTCTTAAAGTTCTTTTTATTTCTTTAAGAATAATTTCAGTAAATTTTTCAAGGTCTTTTTTTAAAAAATTTGGGTAATTTTGAGAGAGTTGTTTTAGCAGCTTAGATTTTACAATAGCCAATTTAATATTCTTTTAGTTAATTTTTTTCCTCATCTTTTTTCTTTAGATCCTCAGATAAAGATGAAAAAGGTAAGTTTTTTCCTGACCCTTCTGATCCATATTTCTCTAAAGCTTCCTTTTTTTCAATTTCCTCAAGAAGTTTAATACTTAAAGTTGCCTTTCTCTTATCTAAGTCTAGTTCAGCAATAGCACAATCTATTCTTTCACCGCCCGTAAATCTTGATGGTCTGGCGTCCGCTGCATTTATTGCGATTTGTGATTTTTTAATTTGGAAATCCATTTCGCAACCCTCTGGTTTAACTATTAACCCTTTATTATCAGTTGATATAATTTTAACAGTAATGGTTTGATTAACTTTTTTATCATTGAACCAGTCGAAAGGATCTGGTTGTGTTTGTCTTAATCCAACTCTAATTTTTTGTTCAGATATTTTAATTTCTAATACTTTTACTTTTAATTTGTCACCTTTTTTGTATTTAGCTAACTCTTCCTCTCCATTGTTTGAATAAGTCAAATCATTGCAATGTAGAAAAGCGTCAACATCTATATCTTTTACTTTAACAAATAACGAATATTCATTTTTATTTATTACTTCACTTTCAATAACTGTCCCCACAGGGTATTTCTTTTCAAAAGTTTCAAATGGATTTTCTAGAGTCAAACGATGAGATATCGCTACTCTTCTTTTTTCTTTATCTATTTCGGTAATAACACAATCAATTTCATCACCAACTTTAAACATTTTTTTTGCAGATATGTTTCTCTTACTCCAACCTAATTCACTGGAGTGAAGTAAGGTTGTTAAGCCTGGTTCTAATTCACAAAATGCACCGAAGTCCATAATCTTAACGACCTTTACTTTGTAAATTTTATTTAATTCATAATTTTCAATATGTTCAAATGGATCTGGAGAAAGTTGTTTTACTGAGCATCCAACTTGTAATTTTTCTTTATCGACAGATATTACTTTTAAATTATATTTTTCACCGATGTTAAAAACTTCATCTGGGTGATTAACTCTTGAATATGAAATTTCTTGTAAATGAACTAAGACATCAAGTTCATTGTTTACATTAAAGAAACATCCAAAAGAACTGTAGCCCTTAACCTCTGCATTCTCAATGATGTCTCCAACTTTATATTTTTCTATAATTTTTGCTTTATCCTCTTTTTTAAATGATGAAATAATTTCTCTTCTTGAAACACAAGCATTTCCCCTAACCTTATCTAATTTTATTAACGCAAACTTCTGTGGCTCATTCATTAAATGACTAATATCTTTTAAAGGCTTATCGCTAATCTGAGAACCAGGTAAAAACATTAAAGAACCAGTATCAATATGTTCTACTATACAACCACCCTTACATTTAGAGGTAATTTTTCCCATAATGGGTTCATTTTTTTCATAAGCTTCTACTAGTTTGTCCCAACCTTTAATTTTTTGTGCTTTACTTGCTGAAACTAAAACTTCACCATTCTTATCTTCAATTTTTTCTAATAAAATAGGAATTATTTCACCAACTTTAATTTTCTCAGCCAGCCCCATACTTTTAAGTTCATTAATATCTAATACAGGTTCACTTTTTAGCCCTTCAATATAAAGAAAAACAAATTTATCTGTTATTTTATTGATTTTACCATCGATAATTTTTCCTTCTTCGATGTTTACTTTAGAAAGTTGGCTATTTAATAATTTTTCAAACTCTTTAGATGCTGGACTTGATAAATCTTTATATATTTCCATTAATTAGTTTAATTCCTGTCTGTTTTTATAAAAAACAAGACCTTTTAGATAAAATTCTCATTTAAATCAATAGCAAATCATTAATTATAGAAAAAGAAACTCTATAGAATATTATAATTTTAAAGGGGTTTTGAGTGTTTTGAATAAAAAATTAACAATAATTAATTTTATCTTTTAAGTTTTTCTAAAATTTTTAAAAATGAAGGAAATGAAGTTTTTATAGAGTCTTTGTCATGTATTATCCAATTACCCCCAAATGTTAAAGCGGCTATAATACTTGCCATGAATACTCTATGATCTTTTAAATAGTTTTTAATAATAATTTTTTTATCTAAAACTAAATTTGGATTTCCAAAAATTTTTATAGAATCATTAGTTGTTATTGTTTTTATTCCCATTAAGTTTAAAATTTTAGAACCCCATTTTAACCGAGGACTTTCTTTTTGATCTAATTCGGACAGATTTTTAAAATAAGATACTCCTTTAGCTTTTGCAGCAATTAAAAAAATGACTAAAAACTCATCAATCGCACTGCTATTGAGGCTAGATGGACAATTTATTGGTTTTAAAAATTTTGCACTTTTAACATGTATATCCGAAACTTTCTCACCTTTATAATATCTTATATTTTTATAATTTATTTTAACACCCATCATTTTTAATATTTTTATAATACCAACTCTAGACGGATTAATGTTTACGTTCTTCAAAGTTAATTTCGAATTAATAGACAATGCAGTAAGAACAATAAAAAAGGCACTGGAACTGATATCAGACGGAATATTATAATTAAATGAACTAATACTTTTTTTTCCATTAATTTTAATTAAGTCATAGGATTTTTTGTTAGTAATTTTTATTGGCAAATTTAAATATTTAAACAATAACTCAGTGTGATTACGTGATTTTTTTGCCTTAATAATAGTTGTCCCTTTAGTATTAAGGGAGGCAAACATTATTGATGTTTTGCATTGAGCCGAACCTCTATTCTCAAAGTATTTGATTGGCTTAGGATTTTTTGTTCCTTTTATAATTATTGGAAGTTTACCCTTATTTGAAATAAATTTTGCTCCAGATTTTTCTAATGGTTTTATAATTCTTGAAAAATCTCTTTTTGATAAGCTTTTATCACCAATAATCTTTATATTATTTTTTGAGTGAATTAATAACCCGATAATTAATCTTCCCAGAGTTCCTGAATTACCAGCATCAAGTATTATTTTTTTTTTATATTTATATCCATTAATACCAAGTCCATTAATTACACATTTATTTCTAGTTAATTTTATCTTTACTCCTAGTTTTCTTAAACATTTTAATGTGCTTAAAACATCTTCTGATTTTAAAATATTCTTTGCTGTGGATTTTCCAGTAGCTTGAGAGGCTAATAATGCCCATCTTATAGATAAACTTTTATCTCCCTCAATGTCTAAAGTGTTATTAAAAGGTTCTATAATTTTATTAATAGAGATGACATTGTTCATTGGTATTTAGCTTAACTAATTTTAAAAGAGTCTCCAAAATATGTGTTTTTAGCATCAATATTTTGTAGTAAACTCGAAGGTGTTCCGTGAGCAACTACTTTCCCGTTATGAATTATTGCTGCTGTATCTACACATGCTAGCAAATCTCTTGCTTGGTGATCACATAAAATAATAGAAATATTATTATTAGTTTGCAAATCAACAATAATTTCTTGTAAAATTTTTATAGTCATAACATCAAGAGCTGCGAATGGTTCATCTAATAAAAGAATTTTAGGATCAGAAATTAAAGAGAGAGCTATGACAAGCTTTTTTTTTGACCACCTGATAAAAAATCAGCCTTGATATCTCTGATTGGGTCTAGTTCAAATTTAGAAATTAATGAATTTATTTTTTCCTCTCTATAACTTAAATTTTCAATTGTAATTTCTGCAATCGCTTTAAGATTTTCATAAACAGTCAAATCATGAAAATAACCACCAATTTGAGGTACAAAACCAATTTTAAATGCAAGAGTTCTTTGATAAATTGGATATTTATTTATAACTTCGGAATTAATTATAACTGATCCATAGCTTGGCTTAAGTAAACCTATAATTATATTAAAAATTGTTGACTTACCAACACCATTGGGTCCTAGTAGACCTAAAATTTGTCCATCACCCAGTTGTAAATTTAAATTATCTAAAATTATTTTTCTACCAAATTTAAAAGAAATTTGATCTAACTTTAAAATAATATTTTTATTTTTAAATGATTTTATTCTAAATTTTTTAATGTTTGACATAATTAATTTTTATTAAGTTGAACTTTGTCATTTTCATTATTCATATATAAATCAACTTTTTTTGATATCAAATTAATAAGAATATTATCTGAAGTTATAGTGCCATATAATCCCTCATATTTGACATTGTCAAATATCTTAGCCTCATTATTTTCAAAATTAAGATCTAACTTATCTGAAAAAATTCTATTATTCATATATTCAATAGAAACATTGTTTCTAAATTTTGTGCTATAGTTGGAGTTATTGTAATCAGCAATATCTGATTTTATTATAAAAGACTCTTTGTTCTTATCTATGATTATAGCTTTTACATTTTGCATTTTAACAAATTCATTATTATTATCGTTGATCAATTCACTCAAATCTGAAGTAATAATATACTGATTATTTTGATCTAAATTTACTACATATTTTAAATTCTTAATTAAATTATTTTTACTTTGCTGAGCTAGTTGGTCATCAGGCACCACTAATTGAGTAATAATTTTATCATCTTTAGAAAGATATATTTTGTTAAAAAGAAACAGTGCAAAAATTACAAAAATAAAAAGAATTAATTGGGTAATTTTTTTCATCTATAAGTTACTTTAGTGCATTAATAAGATTATGAATGTGAATTACCCCAACAGTTTTCTTTTTATTCTTTTTGTCATAAACACACACATTTGTAATTTTTTTTTTATTCATTAGATTTAAAATTTCAGTAGCCAGAGTATTTTTTTCAATAATAAAGGGCTTTTTGGTCATAAATTGTTTAATCTTTAAATTATCAATAATTTTTTTTTTCTGCATAATTCTCTTTAAATCACCATCAGTAAATACACCAGTGTTCAAACCCTCATCATTTATAAGAACTAAAAAACCAAGTTTTTTAGAATTTAAAATTTTTAAAGCCTTTTTCATAATTTCATTTTGATTCACAAAAGGTATTTTGCTTTTTACCAACATTACATCTGATGCGGTTTTTAATTTTTTTCCTAAATTTCCTGCAGGATGAAATTTTTTAAAATCGAGTTTACCAAATTTCTTCTCTTTCATTGCGGCAATTGCTAATGCATCACCCAAACATAATTGTGCTGTTGTGCTTGATGTTGGCACAATTCCTAACCCAGACTCCATAACCTCTGGGATGTATAATTTTATATTTGCTGATTTGTATAAATTTGAGTCTTTATTTGAAACAATTCCAATTAAAGAAATTTTATTATTTTTAGCATATTTGATTAAATCTTTTAGCTCATTTGTATTACCTGAATAACTAATTAATATTAATAAATCTTGTCTTGAGATTCTTCCCAAATCACCATGAGAGCAATCGTTTGCTGAAATTGAAAATGATGGACTTCCAACAGAGGATAAAGTTGAAGATATTTTTGATGCAATTTTTCCACTTTTACCCACACCACAAATTATAACTTTTGATTTACACTTAATAATAGCTTTTACAGCTTCATTAAAAGATTGATTGATTGAGTTTTTTAATTTTTTTAGAGCTTTTATTTGAAGATCAACAACTTCATTTCCAATTTCTATAATTTCATTTTTCATTTTAATGTGACCAGATATCATCTTTAAACAATGCAAGATCAAGATCTACTCTTGTTTTTAAAAAATCTAAACAATTTTTATAAAGCTCTATTCTATTCTCTCTTTTAAGGATTTTTTCCAATTCTTCATGAATTTTATGAAGGTAAATTACATCATTAGCGCAATATTTAAGTTGTGAGGGGGTCAGCTCACCACCAAAATCAGAACTTTGAAATTGCTTGCTTATATCAATATTTATAAATTCTTTGATTAAAGTTTTTAAAGAATGGTTATCCGAATATGATCTTGCCAATTTTGAAGCTATTTTTGTGTCTAAAATGTTATTAGTCTCCGTTTTAAGATAGTGCTTTATGTGTGCTATATCAGCTCTACCGTAATGAAAAATTTTAGTAATATTGTTATCAGATAAAACTTTAACCAAGTTTGGAGCTTTATAACTTGATCTATCAAGTTGAATTATATGAGCATCTGAATTTCCAGAAGAAATTTGAATTAAACACAAAGGGTCTCTTTTAACATTCAAGCCCATAAATTCTCCATCTATAGCTATTAAATTGCCTAATTTTAAATCATCTGGTAAATCAGCTTTGTGAAGTTTAATATCAATATTCATTTTTAAATATATATATATGAAACTTAAAAATTGTCTAATTTTTGGCGGCAGTGGTCAAATTGGGAGAAACTTAATAAGGAAATTAACTAAAAATAATATTAAAACTACAGTCATAACACGGAACATACATCAAAAAAGTTATATTATTAAAACACAAGGTAATGCTGGTTATATAGATATTGTTGAGGCTAATATTTATGATGAAAAAAAAATAAGAAATCTATTTTCAAAGGCAGATGTCTGTATAAACCTAATTGGTATTTTGTTTGAAAAAAATAATGGAAACACATTTTATAATATTCACACTCTTTTTCCATCGTTGTTAGCAAAGTTAGCAAAAGAATTTAAATTAAAAAATTTTATTCATTTATCTGCTTTAGGAATTAATGACTCGCTTGATAGCAAATATGCATTAAGTAAATTAGAAGGAGAAAAAAATATTTTAAAAAATTTCCCCCTTGCAACTATCTTAAGACCATCAGTAGTATATTCAGTTGATGATAATTTTACAACTAATTTTATGACACTTTTAAATAGACTCCCTGTTTTTCCACTTTATTATTCTGGAAAAACGAAATTTACACCAATTCATTGTTCTGATTTAACAGATATAATTTATCACATTATTTCTAACAATATTAATTCTAAGATAATAGAATGTGTTGGCCCCGAAGTGATATCGTTCAAAGAAATTATTCAAAGATTATTAGTACTGATTAATAAAAAAAAATTTTTGTTTCCAATGCCATTTCCCTTGGCCTCAATTACAGCAAAAATTTTTCAATTAATGCCAAATCCTCTACTTACGGAGGATCAATTAAAGTTACTTAAATATGATAATGTTTTATCAAAAAAATATAAAAGTAATTTTGATATAGGGGTACCTAGCAAAAGATATTTTGATGAAGAAGTAAAAAAATATTCATATATGTGGCGAGATGGTGGGCAGTTTTCAACTGAAAAGTATCTTACAAAAAAGAATATCTAATATCCTAAAAAATTTAATATTATGAGGATTGGATTTTTTTTTCTATAAATTCTGGAACCTCTTCTTTATCTGGAATTTCTTCTTTTTTAACTTTTGGCTGATAAGCATATAGTAAATGTAGTTTACAATATGAAAAATCCTTTAAAGAGTTTCTGCCACAAAAATAAAAATTTTTTTCATCTGGATGACCTATAGGCCACTTACATGAACTCTCATCCAATTCTTCTAACTGTTTTGGATTTTCTGGTTCAAAGTCCTTTTCAATTATTATTGATTTAAATTTACTTTTTCTTCCTCTTTTAAACTTGGAACTGTTTTCCTCCATCGAGGATTCAAAATTTTTATTAGATGTTGCAGTTCTCGTTTTTATTTTTGCAGACAGATTTAATCTATGAGCTTTACCAATTACGGCATTTCTACTAATTCCACCTATAATTTCTGCGATTTGACTGGCAGTGTTACCTTTGCCCCATAATTCTTTTAATTTTGTTACTTTTTCTTCTGTCCAGCTCATAAATAACTATATTATGTGTTATTTTATTTAAAGAACACAATATACTGATATTATCTTTCAATAAACAAGAAATTATTTGCATTTATCAACATAAAACTAAAGTATTTTATTTGTTATATATTCAATCCCTACTTGTATTTAATATTTTAGTTTATAAAAAGTTTTATTAAAAAAATTATGAGTTATTTAGCAAAAAATTATAACAGAAAAAAAATATCATTCACAAAAGGTAAAGGTAGTTATTTATATACAACCAGTGGAGTAAAATATTTAGATTTTGTTCAAGGTATTGCTGTCAATTCACTTGGACACTCTCATCCAAAATTAATTCAAACAATTAACGATCAAGCAAAAAAACTTTGGCATGTATCTAATGCTTTTACAATTCCTGAAGGAGAAGTTTTAGCTAAAAAATTAGCTCAAAAAACATTTGCTGATTATATAATTTTTCAAAATAGTGGTGCTGAAGCCACAGAAGCCGCAATAAAAGTTGCTAGAAAATATTTTTATTCAATAGGGAAACCTTACAAAAATCGAATACTTTGTATAAAGAATTCATTTCATGGAAGAACAATTGCTGCAATTTTTGCCAGCGGTTCAAAAAAAATGACAGAAGGATTTGGTCCAAAAGTTGCAGGTTTTGATCATTTTAAGTTTGGTGATCATAAATCACTAAACAAAAAGATAAATAAAAATACTGCAGCAATAATGGTTGAAACGATATTAGGTGAAGGTGGAATAAAAGTAATACCCGATTGGTGTTTAAAAGAGTTAAGAAAAATATGCAACAAAAAGAAAATATTATTAATTTTAGATGAAGTGCAATGTGGCATAGGAAGAACGGGAGATTTTTTTGCTTTTCAAAAATCTAAGGTAAAACCTGATATCGTTCCAATTGCAAAAGGTATTGGAGGTGGTTTTCCTATAGGAGCAGTTTTAATGAATAAAAGAGCCGCATCTGGTATGACAGCTGGAACACACGGATCAACTTTCGGTGGTAATCCTTTAGCCATGCAAATAGGTAACAAAGTTTTTGATATAATATCAAAAAAGAGTTTTTTAAATAATGTTAAAAAAAATTCAACTTATTTTATTAAACAACTAAATGAAATTAAAAAAAAATATCCAAAAATTATAAAAGAAGTCAGAGGAAGAGGTTTTTTAATCGGACTACAATTACATACAGATCAAACACATTTCATAAAAAAATTAATGAAGAATAAGCTTTTAACTATTAGAGCTGCAGAAAATGTTATAAGAGTTCTACCACCACTAAATGTAAAAAAATCAGAGCTTGATTTAGCTCTAAAGATAATAGAGAGAGTTTGTTCTACTTATTAACTCTATGAATCATTTTATTCATCTTAAAGATATTTCTACTAATGATCTGAGAAAAATATTAATCGATGCAAAAAAAAGAAAACAAAAAAGATCTAAATTAAGCACATTGCAGCCAGATATAGATGTTCCTTTGGAAGGTAAGTTATTAATTCAAATGTTTGAAAAATCTAGCTTACGAACAAGATTAAGCTTTTATTTAGCAATTAAACAACTTGGTGGTGGAACAATTACACTTAGATCAAACGAATTACATTTGGGTGAAGGAGGCGAAACTCTAGAGGATACAGCAAAGATCTTATCAACTTATGGAGATGGATTTATGTTGAGAACTGATAGTGATGAAAAATTAAACGATTTTAAAAAATATCTATCAATACCAATCATTAATGGATTATCTCCATCATCTCACCCAACTCAAATTTTATCGGATGTATTTACAGTTGAGGAAATTAAAAAAAAACCAATTTCAAAACTAAATATAACTTGGATAGGAGACTCAAATAATGTTCTAAATAGTTTAATTGCTGCATCTGTTAAATTTTCTTTTAAACTTAATATTGGTTGTCCAAAAAAATATAAGCCTAAAAAATTTATTTTAGAATGGGCTAAGAAAAAAAATAAAAACATTCATGTTTTTAATGATGCAAAAAAAGCGGTCATTAACTCAGATGTTGTATTTTCAGATAAAGTGATATCTCTTAATGATAAAGTTAATAAGCAGAATAAGATTAAAGATTTTAAGAATTTTAAAGTGGATAAAAATCTAATGGGATATGCAAAAAAAAATTGTACGTTTCTACATTGTTTGCCTAGAGGCATGGAAGTCCAAGAAGAAGTATTTAGAAGTACTAACTCTAAAGTATGGCTACAGGCTTTAAATAGAGTCCATGTTCAAAAAAGTATTTTGTTATATTGCTTTGGTAAATTACGGTAAAGGAAGTGGATTATCTGAATTTTGATTAAGATATTTTATTACAGAAGCTCTGTCTTTCTCTTTTCTTAATCCAGCAAAAGCCATCTTAGTTCCTTTAATCCATTTAGCTGGTTTAATTAAGTATCCATTTAATTCTTCAAATGTCCATTCTTTACCAAACTCAGAGAGAGCTTTTGAATATTTATAATCACTTACAGATCCGACTTGTCTACCTACAACATTATAAAGTGCAGGTCCGATATTATTTTTACCTCCCTTAATAATTGAGTGACAAGCAGCACATTTTTTAAAAACTTTTTCTCCAGTAGCAATGTCTCCTAAAGCCATTAAAGCAGCCATATCAATTTTTTCCTCAGTTTTTCCAGAGGCTTGTTGCGAATTAGAGGCGACCGCCTGCTCTATCTCTACGACGTATCCTGGAGTTTTGGGTTTTTCAACGTGAAAAATTATGTCAGTAAGCTTTCCAATACCAATGACAAGAAGGGCTACCATCAATATAGCAGCTACAATTTTATTTATTTCAAAAGAATCCATTTTTGGTAAATTTATATAGTGAACCTATAACATTAATATTTTAAAATTGCTTATATTTTACTGTACAATTTTGCCCCTCTTTATAATCTAAATAATTATACAGAATCTATGAAAACATTAATAATTATACCCTCAAGAATGTCAGCAACAAGATTGCCTGGCAAACCTTTGCTTAAAATTAATGGTCTTTCGATTATTTCACATGTTTTTAAAAGAGCTGAAAAAGCAAATATAGGTGAAGTTATGGTTGCTGCCGAAGATCAAGAAATAGTAGATGATGTAAAAAGCAATGGTGGAAATGTGATTTTAACCACTAAAAACCACAAAACTGGCACTGATAGAATATATGAAGCATTTAATATGTTAAACAGAAGTGACATCGATTATGTAATGAATGTACAGGGTGATGAGCCTGATATTGATATTAATGATATTAAGATTTTGGATTCAAAGATGAAATCAAATAATTCACAAATTGGAACGTTAGCAGCAAAAATTCAAAATCAAGAGATGTATGATAATAATAATGTAGTTAAGGTAAAAATTGAAGAGTCATTCGATAAAAATTCTTTTCCATTTGCAAAAAATTTTATGAGAAAAACAAAAGATAGAATTAACGTTTTTCACCACATGGGAATTTACTGTTATGAGACAAGCACTCTTAAAAAATTCATCTCATTTGATCAGTCAAAAAATGAGATAGAAAATAAACTAGAACAACTAAGGGCTTTGGATAATAATATAAGAATCAATGTTGCACTTGCCGATAAATCTCCAATAGGTGTTGATACTATGGAAGATTTTGTAGCTATAAAAAAAATAATGAAATATAAATAATTATGGCAAAAATTTATTTTCAAGGAACTTATGGAGCATACTCTCATTTGGCATCACTTGCAATTAACCCGGAAGCAGAAATAATCCCCTGTAATACTTTTGATGAATGTTTTCTAAATGCTTTAAATGAAAAAGACGCAAAAATTGTCATACCAGAATCTAATAGAATTACTGGAAATATTGGAATTGAATATCTGATTTTTAAATATCGTTTAAATATTTATTCGGAATACTTTCAAAAAATTGAACATAATTTACTAGGTTATCCAGGAGCAAAATTATCTGATATAAAAAATGTATTCTCACATGCCCAAGCATTATCTCAGTGTTCTAAATTTATTAAAAAGAATCATTTAATTGAACATGTGAGAGCAGATACAGCTGGTTCAGCAAAAATGATTTCAATTAATAAAACAAAAGATGAAGCTGCTATTGCCTCAACTTTAAGTGCTAAAACTTATGGATTAGAGATATTAAAAAAAAATATTGAAAACGAACCTGGTAATTTAACAAGATTTTTGGTTATGGGAAAAGATGTAATGCAACCTGAGTTTGGTAAAAAAAATTACATCACTTCTTTTTTGTTCAAACTTAAAAGTAAGCCTGCCGCTCTTTATCAATCCTTAGGTGGTTTTGCCATTAATGGTGTCAATCTAACCAAATTACAAAGCTACCCAGAAAAAAACGCTTTTGACTCGTTCTTTTTTTTATGTGATCTTGATGGACACATTGAAGATACAAAAGTCCAAAAATCGTTGGAAGAGTTAGGACTCCATTGTCAAGATTTTCATGTTCTAGGTGTTTTTGAGGCAGATCCTGTAAGAGAAATAAAATCATAATCTTTTATTGTGGATTAGAAAACAATACTGCTATAATAGTTTTGGAGGCTAGAGGTGGATGCTGCTTGAACCCGACCAGATCTTAACAGAAGCAGTCGTAAAGACAGTTATTCAGGTTCTAGTCTCCTAAAAGTATTAAAATGAATAAAAATTCTAAAGTTTTAGCCCTTAAATATAGACCTCGGACGTTTGATGATCTTTTAGGCCAAGAAGTTGTTTCTGAAACTATAATTAACTCTATTAAATCAAATAAAGTTCCTAATGCTTATCTTTTTACTGGAATTAGGGGTGTAGGCAAAACAACAACAGCCAGAATAGTTGCAAAGTCTTTGAATTGTTTAAATGAAAATAAAAATCTGTGTAGAGAAAATTTATGTACTAACTGTGAAGCCATAGCAAACTCAAGTCATATAGATGTCCTTGAAATGGATGCCGCAAGTAAAACAGGGGTAGATGATGTTAGAGATTTAATAGAATTTTCAAGATATGGACCAACATCATCTAAATATAAAATTTTTATTATTGATGAAGTTCATATGTTAAGCAAACAGGCTTTTAATGCATTGCTAAAAACATTAGAAGAACCACCTGAATATTTAAAATTTATTTTTGCAACCACTGAAATTAAAAAAATACCAATTACAGTTGTATCAAGATGTCAGAGATTTGACCTTTCCAGAATTAAGTCAACTCAACTATTTGAATTTATAAAAAAAATAAAAGATAAAGAAAATGGTAGAGCTACAGATGAAGCATTAAGATTGATTGTTAAAATTTCAGAAGGATCGGTAAGGGATGCGCTTTCTTTGTTAGATAGGGCCTTGTTAAGTTTAGATAACGAAAAGGATTTAGATTTAAGTTTAGCTCAAAAAATTTTCGGTTATTTTGACAAATCTCAATTAATAGATTTATTTAATTTAATTCTTAAGGGAGATGAAAATAAAGTGATAGAAAATTATAGAAAAATCTATGACCAGGGCATTGAACCAAAAATATTTATGAACGATTTTTTAGAAATTTTATATTATTTTAAGAATATTAACTCCCTTACTCTTGAAAGTACCAACTTCTCTTTGAATGATGAAGAATTTAATAAGATTAAAGAAATTTCAGACAACGTTGATAGTGAGATATTAATTTTATTCTGGCAATTTTCAATAAAAACTTTGGGAGAATTAGATATTGTTGCTAACCAACATTTATCGATCGAAATGTTCTTATTAAGACTAATTCATCTTAAAGGTTTTGCACCAAAAAATTTAACTAGAAACAAAGATTTAAAAATTGATAAACAAGAAGATCAGAGTCAAGATAATATCTCACCTCAAATCATTAATAAAGAAACTGTAAATCAGATTAAAAATGTAGCTCAAGAAAAAAAAATAAAACCTCAATCTCAAATAGAAACAAAAGGATCAAATGAAATTTTAATAAGATCTCTAAATGAATTAATAAATATTTGCTCTATAAAAAAGGAAATGAAAATTAAATATGAACTAGAAAAAAATGTAAATTTAGTGAAATTTGAAAATGGAAGGATTGAAATTTCATTTAATGATAATTTAGATAAAAATTTTGTTAAAGATCTTTCCATTAAGCTGTTAGAATGGACCAATCAAAGATGGATAATAAGCTTTAGTAAAAACCAAGGAGAATTGTCAAAAAAAGATCAAGAAAAAAACAACCTTAAAGAATTAATTGAAAATGCTAAAAAAACTGATTTGTATGAGACTATGTTAGATTATTTTCCTGACGCAGAACTAGTTGATGTTAAACCATCTCAAAAAGATAATGACTGATGACTGATTTTACAAAAATACTTGATAAAGCGAAAGAGCTTGAAACTAAAATGAAAGAAAGCCAAGAAAAAATTAAAAATATTAGAGTTGAGGGAGTTTCAGGTTCTAATTCTGTTAAAGTTACTTTAGATGGAGAAGGTGAAATGCAAAAAATAGAAATTTCTGATGAAATTTTAAAAGAACAAAAATCTATAGTTGAAGATTTAATAGTTGCCGCACATCACAACGCAAAAATTCAACTCAAGTCCAAAACAGCCGAAGAAATTTCAAAGGCAACTGGTGGTTTGGGCATTCCAGGTTTTAAATGGCCATTGTAATTAATGCAAAATATCATTGAAATAGAAGATTTAATAAAGCTAATTTCGAAATTACCTGGACTAGGACCAAAATCAGCTAAAAGAATAGTTTTGAAATTAATTAATAACAGAGATGAAATTATTAAACCTATGGCTAATACCCTAGCTAAAGTTTACAAAAATGTTGCACGTTGTAATTCATGTGGGTCATTGAAATCAAATACTGAAGGTTGTTCAAATTGTGAAAATATAAGAGAAAAATTTAATAAGATTTGTGTTGTTGAGGACCTAGCAGATCAATGGTCAATTGAAAATTCAAACATATATAAAGGATATTATCATATTCTTGGAGGGACTATTGCATCGGCAGGTCATCGAAAAGAGGATCTTTTGATCGACTCATTAGTTGAGAGAGTTAATAAAGATAAAATTGAGGAAGTTATATTAGCCACGAGTGCTACAGTAGAGGGTCAAACAACAGCTTATTATATTCAAAATAGTTTAAAAAAAACAAATACTAAAATTACCAAGCTAGCCCAAGGTTTACCTGTTGGAGGTGAGATTGAAAGTTTGGATGATGGAACTCTTTTTTCAGCTTTTAAGAATAGATCAAATTTAAAGTCTAATTCTGATTAATTTTTCTCTTTAATCTATTTAAATGTAAAAGAGGTTCAGTATAACCACATGGTTGTTCTTTGCCCTTAAAAATTAAGTCACATGCAGTTTTAAATGCTCTTGATCTGTCATAATCATCACTCATATTTATATATCTCTTATCGTTCTTATTTTGCTTATCAACAATCTTTGCCATATCTTTCATTATTTTCATAACATTATTTTTTGAAGTTACTCCATGATGAATCCAATTAGCAATATGCTGAGATGAAATTCTAAGAGTTGCTCTGTCTTCCATCAGCCCCACATCATTTATATCAGGAACCTTTGAACAACCTATTCCTTGATCAATCCACCTCACAACATATCCCAATAAAGTTTGTGCTGAGTTTGAAATTTCTGAATTAACTTCATCTTCTGACCAATTAGGTTTAATAGCAATTGGTATATCTAAAAGATCATCTAATCTTGCAAGCTCTCGTTTTTTAATTTTTTCTTGCTCATCAAATATATTTATCTGATGATAGTGAAGTGCATGTAATGATGCTGCTGTAGGCGAGGGAACCCATGCACAATTTGCTCCAGCTTTAAGATGATTAATTTTATCTTCCATCATCTCTTTCATTTTATCTGGCATAGCCCACATCCCTTTTCCTATTTGAGCTTTTCCAGAGAAACCACATTTTAAACCAATATCAACGTTATTATTTTCATATGCCTTTATCCACTTTGAAGATTTCATCTCGCCTTTTTTAATCATAGGCCCAGCTTCCATTGACGTATGCATCTCGTCTCCAGTTCTATCTAAAAAGCCAGTGTTGATAAAAAAAACTCTGTTTTTTAAGTTTCTAATACATTCTTTTAAATTTACAGAAGTTCTTCTTTCCTCATCCATTATACCAATTTTGCAGGTATATCTTTTCAGTCCCAATAGATCTTCAACTTGAGAAAAAATTGAGTCCGTAAATTCAGTTTCTTCAGGTCCATGCATTTTTGGTTTGACAATGTAAATTGAACCTTCTCTTGAATTCTTTTTTAATTTTAGATCATGAAGAGCAGCTGCAGTCGTAAAAAATGCGTCCATGATACCCTCGGGTATTTCAGTCCCATCTTTTAGAATGATAGATGGATTTGTCATAAGATGACCAACGTTTCTTATCAACAACAAGCTTCTTCCGTGAAGTTTTAAACCTTTACCATTCTTTGAAATAAAGCTTCTGTCTGGATTTAATTTTCTTTCTAAATTTTTACCATTTTTTTCAAATTGTATTTTTAAATTTCCTTTCATTAAGCCAAGCCAATTTTTATAACAAACAATCTTATCACTCGAGTCTACAGCGGCCACACTATCTTCGTTATCACAAATGGTAGAAACAGCAGATTCTATGATTACATCGCTAATTCCAGCAATGTCATGTGCAGCACTAAATGCTTTAGGATTAATAATAATTTCAAAATGAAGATTATTATTTTTAAGTATTACTGCACTAGGCTTATTAGCATCACCTCTATGACCAACAAACTTATCTTTATCTTTTAAGTAATATTCATAATCATCTTTGGAGATAATTAAATCTTTATTGACTATTTTTAAACCAGCAATGTTTTTCCAGCTTGTTCCTTTGATTGGTATGTGTTTATCAAAAAATTCTCGAACATATTTAATTACTTCTTGTCCTCTCAGAGGATCGTATCTTTCACTACCACCTTCTTCAGACTCAATTATGTTAGTTCCATATAAACTATCGTATAAACTTACCCACCTTGCATTAGCAGCATTAAGAGTATACCTTGCATTCATTATGGGGACTACCAATTGTGGCCCAGCAATTTTTGCTATTTCAGCGTCTACATTATTAGTCTCGATTTCAAAATCTTTACCTTCATCTACTAGATAGCCTATTTCTTTTAAAAATTTTTTGTACTCCTCTACTTTAATTTGATTTTTTCTATTCTTTATATGCCATTCATCAATTTTTTGTTTTAGATTTTCTCTTTTTTTTAAAAGTTTCTTATTTTTTATTGCAAGATCATGCGCAGCCTGACTAAAACCTAGCCAAAATTTTTCTTGATTAACACCAGTGTCTTTAAGCAATTCGTTATTAACAAATAACAATAGATCTTCAGCAACTTTTAAATCACTGACATTTATATAAGAAGTTGGCATGATTAAAAGTTTAAAACTCAAGTAAAATTAAGTCAAATAATTAATAGTAAGTATGACATTTTGTTGTCATTTTTCTCACTTATGTAATAATTAAATCTATTATGAAAAATTATCTTAACTTTGAAAATGATATCAAAGAATTAGAAGTAGAACTCGATAAATTAAAAGACCCTTACAATCAAGGCGGGTTATCAGAAGTTGATACGAATAAAATTTCTAAAACCCAAGGGGAACTTGATAAAAAATTAAAGGAAGTTTATTCATCATTGGATCCTTGGCAAAC
>VMHT01209954.1_pt1 | contig 21532 bp, 17 predicted proteins | sample 4693611 | NCBI WGS metagenome assembly VMHT01 (sample SAMN12280063, study PRJNA550983) | marine metagenome | isolation source: seawater sampled from same location over 5 years 0.02-0.2 micron viral filtrate | place: USA: collected off the coast of southern California halfway between the port... ...
CCAACACAGGAACCTACAGATTGCAAGATTTGGTAGGTCTCGATACAGGTGAAAAAGTCACCCGCTTTGTGGTCAACAACGTTAAGAACGATTCCTTTTTTGAATCTGTCGGAAAAGCCCCCGAAACAAAATTTATGACCTTCCTTTTGGAAAACAACTTTTTGGGCAACAAAACAGGAAAAGGCTTTTATCAGAAAACTGATCAAAAAGACCAGAACGGAAAAACCATCATCAACGCCTTAGATCTCAAAACACTGGAATACAGACCCAGTATCCGCCCCAAAAATCCTATCCTTAAGGAAGCCAAAGCCATTGAAAACATGCAAAAAAGGATGTCGTTTTTGATAAGCAAAGATGACAAAGAAAGTCTTTTCCTCAAAGAGTATTTAGGTGCAATTTTCGCCTATGCCGCCCAACGTGTCCCCGAAATTTCCGATCAATATTACCCAGTCGATGATGCGATGAGGGCGGGTTATGTTTGGGATTTTGGACCCTTTGAATACTGGGATCTGCTTGGCTTTCAAAAAGGACTCGACATGATTCAAACTCTTGGTGAGAAAATCCCCGATTGGGTCAAGCAAATGCAAAAAGCCGGTGCCGAGCAATTTTACAAATACGACAAAGGAGAAAAGAAATATTTTGATCTGGATAGCCTTACATACATCACAGTTCCCGGATCTGATGGTTTCATTATTTTGGATAGCTTAAGAGAAAATACTCCCATCATTAAAAACAGCGAATGCACTGTCCACGATATTGGAGATGGTGTGATGTGTTTGGAGTTTCAAAGTAAAAGTAATGCCATAGGAGAAGGGATTGGAAAAGCCATTGCTGAAGCCATTGACATAGCCGAAAATGAAGCTTGGAATGGAATAGTGATCGGTAACAATGCCAAACAATTTAGTGTAGGTGCCAACCTGATGGGCATTGGAATGTTAGCCATGCAAAAACAATTTGATACTTTGGATCAAATGGTTGCTGATTTCCAATCGGTCATGATGCGGATCAGAACCTCAAAAATCCCGGTGGTGGTAGCTACCCAGGGATATGTTTTTGGGGGAGGTTGCGAAATCACCATGCACTGCGATGCTGCTGTGTGTGCTGCAGAGTCCTACATTGGGCTGGTCGAAGTTGGGGTAGGTCTCATTCCCGGAGGTGGAGGAACCAAAGAATTCGCATTGAGAGTCTCTGATGGTTTCTACGAAGGGGATGTCAAAATGCCCATGTTGATCGACCACTTTAAATCCATTGCCACGGCAGCCGTTTCCACTTCGGCCTCTGAAGCATTTGATTTGCATTATCTTTTGGAAAACAGGGATTCCATTTCCTACAATGTTCAACGAAATATTTGTTTGGCCAAAGAAAAAGTTTTGGAACTCGCCAAAGACTATATCCCCCCCTCCACAAGAAAAGATATAGAGGTGCTGGGCCGATCCGGATTGGGGGTACTGTACTCTGCCATCAACGAATACCGTTTGGGTAAATTTATGTCTGAGTACGATGAAGTGATCTCCCGAAAGTTGGCCTATGTGATGTGCGGAGGTGACTTGACCCATCCGCAAAAAGTCAGTGAACAGTATTTGCTTGATATCGAACGCGAAGCATTTATGAGCTTATTGGGAAATCAAAAAACCTTGGACAGAATACAGTACTTATTAATGAACAACAAGCCCCTCAGAAACTAAAACATATGGAAGCATACATAGTAAAAGGATACAGAACAGCTGTAGCAAAGGCCAAAAAAGGAGGATTTAAAAACTACCGATCAGACGATATGGCAGTGGATGTTCTAAAACACTTGGTTGGCCAAGTTCCGGCTTTGGATCCCACCAACGTCGATGATGTCATTGTTGGATGTGCCAATCCTGAGGGAGAACAAGGCCTTCAGGTAGGCCGGCTCATTTCCGCCAGGGCTTTGGGTAAAGAAGTAGCGGGAATTACCATCAACCGTTATTGTGCCTCAGGTTTGGAAGCTATTGCTATGGCAGTGGCCAAAATCAAAGCAGGGATGGGGCACGTTTACATTGCTGGAGGAACAGAGAGTATGAGTTTGATTCCCATGACTGGTTATAAGTTGTCTCCCAGCTATAAAGCTAATTTGGAAAACATCAATTACCATGTCAGTATGGGGGCTACCGCAGAGGCAGTCGCCAAAAAATTCAACATCAGTCGTGAGGCAGCCGATACCTTTTCTTACGATTCCCACAAAAAAGCTGCCCACGCCATTGATCAGGGTTATTTTGAAGAAGAAATTGTACCCATTACCGTGGAAGATGTATTTGTTAAAGAGGGAAAAAAAGTAAGCAGTTCCCATACCGTTGCTGTTGATGAAGGTGTTAGGAGGGATACCACCGTCGAAGGCTTGTCCAAATTGAGGGCTGTTTTCAAACAAGGTGGGATCATCACTGCCGGAAATGCCTCACAAACCTCCGATGGAGCTGCCTTTACCTTGGTCATGAGTGAAGAGAAAGTCAAAGCATTGGGCTTAGAACCCCAAGCGCGAATGGCCGCCTGTTCCGTAGGTGGTGTTGATCCACTTTATATGGGCATAGGGCCTTGTGAAGCCATTCCCAAAGCACTTCAACAAGCGGGGCTGAAATTGTCCGATATTGAGCAAACAGAACTCAACGAAGCATTTGCCGCTCAAGCCCTGGCTGTCATCCAAGAAGCCGGTCTGGATCCCGATACGGTCAATGTCAATGGAGGAGCCGTAGCTTTGGGCCATCCCTTGGGTTGCACCGGAGCCAAACTCACCGTTCAACTGTTGAACGAAATGAAACGCCGCAATCAAAAATACGGAATGGTCACCGCTTGTGTAGGAGGGGGACAAGGAATTGCCGGGATTTTTGAGCGATTGTAGTTTATACCTTTTTGACCACATAAGTCACCACCCCCCAGATGATCAATTCATTGTCTTCGGTTACTTTGATGGGTCGGTATTTGGGGTTTTCAGGCATGAGATAGACGCAGTTTTCCTCTACTTTTAGACGTTTTACGGTGAATTCTCCATCGATAAAGCACACGGCTATTTTGTTGTCTTCAGGTTCCAAGCTGCGGTCGATCACCAACAAATCCCCATCGTCCAGTCCGGCACCTTGCATCGACTCTCCTGATACCCGGGCATAGAAAGTTGCCTCCTCGTTTTTGACCACTTCACGGTCAATACTGATCCGCAACTCCTTAAAATCATCCGCAGGAGAGGGAAAACCTGCAGAAATCCCTTCCTGTACCAAAAAGGAGGATTTTCCCAATTCCTGATCGGGTTGAAAAAAGATGATTTTGTCCTCTTTATCGCTCATTTTACTCTGATGATTTCGTTGATCTCTGTGGTAAATCGGTTGGAAAGATGCTCTCGTTTCATCTTCCAGGTTTGTTTTAGATCCTGACTGGCCAGTTTCATTCGGTGTGGGCCATAACGTCGGTGAATTTTGTCCAGAGTTTGCATCAATGCACTGTGTTTTACCGTATCCTGCTCGAATAAAGTGATTTGTCTGGAGGCCGAAGGCGTCAGCCCCAGCAGTATGACTCCTGCTTTTTTGTATTCGATTCCCGGTTTGAAAATACTCCTCAACCCCATCAATGCATAACGATTCAACACAAAGTTGGAGTCTGTGGCATGGGGCAGGGTCAGGGTACAACCGTTGCGGTATTGTGCGGCATTGGGATCAAAGGGATTACTCCTTACAAAAACGTGAAGGGCGGTAGCACAACTTTTTTGCTTTCGCAGTTTTTCGGCTCCTAAGAGTGTATAAGTGGTGATGCGTTCTTCAATATTACTATATATAGTAAGTATATTTTTAAAACTTCGCGTAACAGCAATGGATTTCTTTGGAGGGGCAACTTCTTCCAATTGTATGGAGGGAATGCCTTCCAGGTCTCTTTTCAATCGCAGTCCCAGTATGCTCATTTGTTTTTTGACCCATTCGTCGGGTAAATTGACAAAATCTAAGGCGGTTGTCACGCCCATGGCTTGGAGTCTTTTGGCGTGTTGCCTGCCCACGCCCCAAACATCTTCTATGGGAGTCCACTTCAGTGCTTTTAGGCGTTTTTCATCGCTGTCGATACCGTAAACACCTTGGGTTTTTTGGTTAAATTTTTTGGCAATTTTATTGGCAATTTTGGCCAAACCTTTGGAAGGAGCCAATCCTACCGATACGGGGATTCCGGTCCAACGAAGTACTTGCTTACGCATTTTTAAGCCCGTTGCACTAAGATCAAAATAATCAAAGCCTTCGAACTTTAAAAAGGCTTCGTCTATGCTGTAAATTTCGACATTGGGAGTGTAGGTTTCCAAGATTTTCATTACCCGATGGCTCATGTCTCCATAGAGGGAATAGTTGGAAGAAAAAACCTTGATGTTGTGCTTTTTGAATTCGTTTCGAAATTTGAAGGCGGGGGCTCCCATGGGAATCCCTATGGCTTTGGCTTCATTGCTCCTGGCAATCACACAACCGTCGTTGTTGGAAAGAATAACCACTGCCTTACCCTTGTACTGAGGTTGAAAAACCCGCTCACAAGAAGCGTAAAAATTATTGCAATCAATTAAAGCAAACATCTGTAAAATCAATTTCCGAAAGGGATGGTTGTATAAACAACCTTGGTTTTGGTCTAAAAACAACTCCGTCATCAACACCGATCCAATACAAATTTAATAAGAATTGGATTGTTTTACAGACAAAATCGAACCTCTTTGGGCAAAAATTGTAATTTTGTTTTAAGGATGAGTAGTAATATGATTTAATGGACAAATTTTCATTTTTAAATTCGGCTCACACTGTCTATTTTGCCGAATTATACGACCAATACCTACAAAGTCCGGACGCTGTAGAACCCAGCTGGAGGGCATTTTTTCAAGGCTTTGATTTTGGGATGGAGCACGGAGAATGGCCGGCAGAGGTTGGGGAGGTAGAAGTACCCGAGTCGGTCAAAAAAGAATTTCAGGTGGTAAAGCTCATTGAGGGCTACCGTACCCGTGGTCATCTGTTTACCAAAACCAATCCCGTTCGTAACAGAAGAACCTACAGCCCTAATTTGGAGGTAGAAAACTTTGGATTGTCTCAAGATGATTTATCTACTGTTTTCAATGCAGGATCAATTGTCGGCATTGGTCCCAGTACCTTATCCACCATCATCGATCATCTTCAAAGAACGTATTGTGACTCCATTGGGGTAGAATACATGTACGTCAGGAATGTAGAGAAAAAAGATTGGATCAAGGAGCGATTACATCAAAATGAAAACCATCCGAATTTTAGTCCTGAGCAAAAAAAAGACATACTCAACAAATTAAATCAAGCTGTTAGCTTCGAAAACTTTTTACATACCAAATACGTGGGACAAAAACGTTTTTCCCTTGAAGGGGGAGAGTCTCTTATCCCTGCATTGGATGCACTTGTTTTGGCTGCCGACGCAAAGGGAGTCGAAGAGTTTATCATGGGAATGGCCCATCGGGGAAGACTCAATACCTTGACCAACATATTTGGAAAATCTCCAAAAGATATTTTTAGTGAGTTCGATGGGAAGGATTATGATGAGGTGGTTTTTGACGGAGACGTCAAGTATCACATGGGTTGGACTGCAAAGATTGACCCCAATAACAATGGAAAAAAAATCAATATCAATTTAGCGCCCAACCCCTCACACTTAGAGACAGTAGGGGCTGTGGTAGAAGGAATTACCAGAGCTAAATTGGATAATAAATTCAATGGTGACACCTCAAAAGTTTTACCCATCATTGTTCATGGAGATGCTGCTATTGCCGGACAGGGTATAGCATACGAAATTGTACAAATGGCAAGATTGAAGGGTTATTCCACAGGAGGAACCATCCATATTGTGGTCAACAATCAAATAGGGTTTACCACCAATTATCTCGATGCCCGATCCAGTACTTACTGTACGGATGTAGGAAAAGTCACTTTGTCACCAGTGATGCACGTCAATGCCGATGATGTAGAGGCTGTAGTTCATTCAGTTCTCTTTGCACTGGACTTTAGAATGCATTTCAATGCCGATGTTTTTATCGATCTTTTGGGTTACCGAAAGTATGGGCATAACGAAGGTGATGAGCCCAGATTTACTCAACCTAAGCTCTATAAGGTCATCGCGGCTCACAAAAATCCAAGAGAAATCTATGCCGAAAAGTTGATCGCCCAAGGCATCATTGACCACAATTACGTCAAAAAGCAAGAGGAAGATTACAAATCCAAGTTGGAACAAAACCTTCAAGTTTCGCGAACCGAGGAGACTACTGTCATCACGCCTTTTATGGAGGATGAATGGTTGGGATACGAAAGAGTGGACGAAAAAGGGATGGATCCGGAGCTTACAACAGCTGTTGATATGGAAGTGCTGACTGCAGTTGCCAAAACCATCACCAATGTCCCCCCCGACAAGAAGTTTTTGAGAAAAATTGAGCGCCTTATTGCTGATCGCCATAAGATGTTTTTTGAAACCGATAAGTTGGATTGGGCCATGGGAGAATTGCTCGCCTATGGGACTCTTCTCAAAGAAGGTTATAATGTACGCTTATCGGGTCAAGATGTTGAAAGAGGAACTTTTTCGCATCGTCATGCAGTACTCAAGGCAGAATCCTCTGAGGAGGAAGTCATTTTACTCAACCTGATTGCCCCTGAGAACCAAGGGAAACTCAACGTTTATAATTCATTTCTTTCAGAATACGGTGTTTTGGGGTTTGACTATGGTTATGCAATGGCCAGTCCCAACTGCCTTACCATTTGGGAGGCACAGTTTGGAGATTTTTCTAATGGTGCTCAGATCATGATAGATCAATATATATCCGCAGCAGAGGACAAGTGGAAAACCCAAAATGGGATCGTAATGCTATTGCCACACGGATATGAGGGTCAAGGTGCTGAGCATTCTTCGGCCAGAATGGAGCGTTATTTACAACTTTGTGCCAAGGACAATATGTTTGTGGCCAATTGTACGACCCCTGCCAATTTCTTTCACTTGCTCAGAAGGCAAATGAAAGGTAACTTTAGAAAGCCTTTGATTGTGTTTACCCCCAAAAGTCTATTGCGACATCCCAAGGCTGTTTCAAAAGTTGAATCATTTACTGAAGGAGCTTTTCAGAAGCTAATAGTAGATGATCAGATAGCGGTCGAGCAAACCAAAACTTTGGTTTTTTGTTCTGGGAAATTTTACTATGATTTAATCGACGCACGAGCTGAGAAAAAAAGAACGGATGTGGCCATTATTAGACTTGAACAATTGTTTCCTTTACCTCATGAAGAAATTCAAGCCCAGTTTCGTCGCTATCCCAATGTAGAAGATGTCGTTTGGGCCCAAGAGGAACCACGTAATATGGGGGCATGGAGCTATTTATTACTCCATTTACCCGAAGCCCAACTAATGCGACCCGCCACCAGAAGGTACTACGGTTCTCCTGCAGCGGGGAGTGCCGTTAGATTTAAAAATAGACACCAACAAGTGATCGATTATGTGTTCGATCCTACGTTGGATAATTTTATTAGAAAAAAAAGTAAATCGTCATAAACTATGATTTTAGAGATGAAAGTTCCCTCACCGGGGGAGTCGATAACAGAGGTTGAAATTGCCCAATGGTTGGTTGCTGATGGCGACTACGTCGAGAAAGACCAAGCCATTGCAGAGGTAGATTCTGACAAGGCCACACTAGAGTTGCCTGCCGAGGTAAGTGGAAATATCACTCTCAAAGTTGAGGAAGGTGATGCTGTAGCCGTAGGTCAAGTGGTTTGCCTGATCGATACAGAAGGCAGCCCAAAAGAGGTGCAAAGTACTCCTTCGCCTGCTTCGGACAATACCTCAACCGATACAACTCCTGAAGCTGCACCGGAATCCTCTCAAAATTACGCATCGGGTTCTCCTTCCCCTGCTGCCAAAAAGATCATTGCTGAAAAAGGAATGGATTTGGAAAGTGTTGTAGGCACAGGAAGAAATGGGAGAATTACCAAAGAGGATGCCGTAAAAGCCGTACCCTCTATGGGAACAGCTCCTGTGGGAAGTAATAGGGGGGAAGAACGAAAGAAACTTTCGATGTTGCGCAGAAAAGTGGCCGAAAGACTCGTTGCCGTTAAAAATGAAACCGCAATGTTGACCACTTTCAACGAGGTAGATATGGCTCCTATCTTTACTCTTCGAAAAAAGTACAAGGAAACTTTTGCAGAAAAACATGGGGTGAGTTTAGGGTTTATGAGTTTCTTTACCAAAGCAGTGGTCAGGGCACTACAAATTTATCCCGACGTCAATTCTATGATTGATGGAGACTATAAAATTACATATGATTACTGTGATATTAGTGTCGCCGTATCCGGTCCCAAAGGATTAATGGTTCCTGTTGTGAGAGGTGCTGAAAATTTATCTTTCAGAGAAATCGAACAAGAAATCAAACGACTGGCCATTCGAGCCAGAGAAGGTCAAATCACTGTTGATGATATGACTGGAGGTACTTTTACCATTTCTAACGGAGGGGTTTTTGGCTCTATGCTTTCTACTCCTATTATCAATCCACCTCAATCGGGTATTTTGGGAATGCACAACATTATCGAACGTCCGGTAGCCATTGACGGTAAAGTAGAAATACGTCCCATGATGTATTTGGCTTTGTCTTATGATCACCGCATTATAGACGGTAAGGAATCAGTAGGATTTTTAGTGGCAATCAAAGAAGCGTTGGAAGATCCAATTGCAATGCTAATGACCAACAACGTTGAAAAAGACCTTGAATTGTAATCACTATCGCTCCTTAGACCATGTGACTGATTGAAACGGATTAATCTTTAATCTATTTGACCTTTATCTTCTTTTCTTTTATTATTACACAAGTATCCTTTGCTTTTTTTAGTTTGATTTTTGCAGTTAATTCATAATTCCCACTCTTACTATATGAGTGAGTTACAGAAGAACTACCGCTTGTTTTTTTATTGCCATCTCCAAAGTCCCATTCAACCGAATCGGTAACTTAGTCTTTAGAACTATTATTTATTTTAAAAGTTATTTGATTGGAATTTTTCGGATCAACGTCAACATCAATATTCAATTCAGCCGATCCAATACTGCATGAAACTATTGAATCAATTGTTTTTGAACATGAACTTGATATTGTAAATAAGACCAAAGACACAAGAGCATTTTTTTCATGGTTAAGTTTTAGTGGTTTAATTTGTAGGTTTGGGGTTTTAGGAGAAAAAGGTTTTTTATTAAAAACTATCAAAATATAATAAAAAAATATAGCTACAAATGAAAATCTCCAAAAGTGAATCTTTTAGCTAAAATTTTTACATTAAACATTGGTTGTAAAGGCTCAATTATTTAAAAAAATACACATCTTTTTATAATCAATTACAGCTTTTTTTTCTGATAAAAAATCACCCCCCAAAATTCCATCAATGGGCTTTGTCTTTTCATTGACCAGTGTAGCGTTTATGTGTTGCATGTCCAATAAAACAAAGGCGTGTTTTCCCACAGCATGCCTTCCCAGAATCAAATCACATTGATGACCAAATACAGCTTTGAGTTTGTCTTGTCCAGCACCCGATGCTTCAAACGGTTCACCATTTTCTTCGATGTTGAAGTTTTCTTTTTCGGCATGTGAAATGCAACTGTTGGACGCACCCGTGTCAATTAATAGGATTGCTTTGACACCATTGATTCTGGATTGGCAGATCAAATGCCTTGTTTTGGTCAATTTCAGTTTAATTTGCTTGGGAGAAATGTTTTTGAACAAAAAATTTAATTTTTACAAAGTTAATAAAACGATACCTTAATTTTACGGTCGATGAAATTGATTGATACCCATACCCATCTCTATGTAGAGGCTTTTGATGTGGATAGAGATGAAATTATTCAAAAGGCGATCGATATAGGGATAGAGCGTTTTTACCTTCCCGCCATTGACAGTTCATATACGGACAGAATGCTGGCTTTGGAAAAAAAATACCCTAGACGCATTCGTTTGATGATGGGTTTGCACCCTACCCATGTCAAGGATAATTATATGGACGAACTCAACCATGTTGAGCAATATCTGACAAAACACGATTTTGCTGCGGTAGGAGAGATAGGAATTGACCTATATTGGGATAAAAGCTCTTTAAAGAAACAACAAGAGGCTTTTGATCTTCAGATCCTTTGGGCCAAAGAAAAACAATTGCCTATCGTCATACATTGTCGTGATGCCTTCGATGAGGTTTTTGAGGTTTTGGAGGGGCATAGGGGTGAAAACTTGTCAGGTATTTTCCACTGTTTTACCGGAACAAAAGAACAAGCCGAAAGGGCCATAGGTTTAAACCTCAAATTAGGCATTGGAGGGGTCGTTACCTTTAAGAATGGTAAAATAGATCAGTTTCTAGATCAAATTTCCATCGATCATATCGTTTTGGAGACAGATGCTCCCTATTTGACTCCCGTCCCCCACAGAGGTAAGCGAAATCAAAGTGAATATTTGGTTTACATTTTAAAAAAAATGACGGAAATCTATCAGAGAAGTGAGAGAGAGATTGCTGAGATAACCTCAAAAAATGCCCATTCTGTGTTTAAATTTTGAAGCTTATTTTTGATTTATTACTGTACAGTCTTTTAAATTACATCTTTATTGATTTAAAATTTTACTGAAAAAATTTTTTTTCGTTTATTGGTGCGATTTTAAAATAAATTAGAGAGGTGGCCGAGTGGTCGAAGGCGCACGCCTGGAAAGTGTGTATTCCGTTATCGCGGAATCGAGGGTTCGAATCCCTTCCTCTCTGCAAAAAAAATACTTTGGTATGTATTTTTTTTTATCTTTAAAAAATTATAGAATAGAATAAAACTTTGATCAAAATGAGAAAATTATTTTTTGCCCTAAGCCTTGTTGGGATGTTAATGACCCAATCTTTGTCTTATGCTACAACAATTTTAAATCCAACCCTTCAAGAAACTGAGCAACAAGAAGAAACTGTTGCAGAGGAAACAGTGGAAGAAGAAGCTCCTCTAATGGAGGAGTCCGTCGCTGAGGAAGAAGAAGAAATGGCTCCTGCCGAAGCTTCATTCACGCAAGAACTCAAGAAAAGATTCATCGAAGGAGGCCCCGGATTTATGGGGATCGTTTTGATTTGTTTGATCCTTGGACTTGCCATTGCCATTGAGCGTATTATCTATCTCAATTTGGCGACTACCAATTCTCAAAAACTTACTGCGGGAGTAGAGGAAGCTTTATCATCTGGAGGTGTTGAGGCTGCTAAAGAACTTTGCAGAAACACCAAAGGGCCTGTTGCTTCCATTTTCTATCAGGGTCTGGATCGTGTTAACGAAGGTGTTGAGAGTGCTGAAAAGGCAGTTGTTGCCTACGGTGGTGTTCAGATGGGACAATTAGAAAAGAACGTATCTTGGATTTCGTTATTTATCGCTCTGGCTCCGATGCTTGGGTTTATGGGAACTGTGATCGGGATGATCCAAGCTTTTGATAAAATTGAGGCTGCGGGTGATATGCAACCCTCACTGGTTGCAGGAGGGATTAAAGTAGCCCTCTTAACCACCGTATTTGGTTTGATCGTTGCCATCATTCTTCAGGTGTTTTACAATTATATTATCGCTAAGATCGATAGTATTGTTAATGATATGGAGGATGCATCGATCAACTTGATTGATATTTTGGTAGCACAGAAAAAATAATTGGGAATATGAAAATTCAAAATATTATCAAAATAATCAGTGCTATCATTGGTGTACTGGCTGCCTTTTTCTTACTTAGAATTATTGGCACCGGAGATGATGACATCAAAATGGCCGCTACCATGGGCGACTTTGGTACCGTTTCTCCACTCGTAGAATTGGCTCGAATTGTACTGCTCATTACCGTAGCCATCACATTAATTTTTACACTTTTAGGATTATTTTCTGACCCTGCTAAATTGAAGAAAGCTGCGATTTCAATTGGTTTGTTTCTGGCTGTGGTCGCAATGTCTTACGTGCTTTCTGATGGTGTCGAAACTCCATTAAAAGATGGAGAGGTAATTTCGGCAAGTGGCTCAAAATGGGTAGGGACTGGTATCAGGACATTTTATATACTTGCTGCAGTCGCCATCAGTTTGATGTTATTTTCGGGAGTGGTTAAAATTCTAAAAAAATAAAAACTATGGCCAAAAGATCAGCACCCGAGGTGAATGCAGGATCAATGGCAGATATTGCCTTTTTACTGTTAATTTTCTTTTTGGTAACCACAACGATTGAAACCGATAGCGGGATCAATCGTAAGTTGCCTCCTATGGAAGAGCAAGAAGAGGATATCATTATCAAACAGAAGAATATTTTTACTGTTGTGGTCAACAAAAACAATCAATTGTTGGCAGAAGAAGAGTTGATAGATATTTCAGATTTGCGCGAATTAGCCGTCGAGTTTCTCGACAACGGTGGAGGAGATGGAGAAGAGGCTTGTGATTATTGTCAAGGTGCTCGTGATCCCAAATCTTCCGACAATCCTGACAAGGCAATTATTTCTTTAAAAAACGACAGAGAGACCTCTTATAAGGTTTATATCGCTGTTCAGAACGAATTGGTGGCAGCCTACAATGTACTCCGAGACCGTGAGTTTATGAGGTTGTTTCCCAATGAGTCCATGACCTTTGTTGAAGCTAATAAGAAATATTCTGACCCTAGAACGTCACCGGAGGAAAAAGAAAGGCTAAAGCCCAAACTGGCTGAGGTCAAATTGATGTTTCCACAAAAGCTCTCTGAAGCTGAACCCAGTAAAACAAACTAAAAAAAACAGTAATGTCCAAGTTTAAAAAGAAAAAAGGAGGAGATCTACCCGCAATTTCAACGGCTTCTTTGCCCGATATCGTTTTCATGTTGTTGTTCTTTTTTATGGTAGCTACGGTAATGAGAGACAGTACCTTGATGGTAAAAAATCAACTGCCTGCTGCGGATCAAATTCAGAAATTGGATAAGAAGGATCGAGTAATGTACATATACGCCGGAGAGCCCTCTAGTCGCTACACAGAAAAATACGGAACTCAACCTCGTATCCAACTCAACGATAAATTTGCCACAGTTTCTGAGGTGGGAGCCTTTGTTTTGTCTGAGCGTGCTTCCAAACGTCAGGAGTTGCAAAATGTATTGACCACTGCTTTAAAAGTGGATGGCGATACCAAAATGGGCCTGATTTCTGATATCAAACAAGAACTTAGAAAAGTAAACGCCCTGAAGATCAATTACACCACGCGTATCGGTGATTATTCTCAAAATATTGATTAAACCTTCATTGTTTAGAAAAAAAGTGCCCGTAGCGGCACTTTTTTTTTACTCCATATTTTTGAGTAGATTATTTTAGTACTGAAATTGTAACAAAAATGTACGTTCGACTTTTATTTTTTGCAGTGGTCTTATTACTTGGATGGAAAGCTATAGCTCAGCAAGATAGTCTATACACAAAATACAGGGAAGACCAATTTTACATCAGTTTTGCTTTACAACTCCAACAAGAGAACATCAGTGGGTTCAAACAAAATGGTTTTTCAAACAATTTCCAGATAGGTTTTGTGAGAGACATCCCCTTGAGTATCAAAGGCCGAACAGCTTTGGGATTGGGACTTGGATATAGTTACAACCGATTGATCTCCAACCTTCATTCAGATACAACGGGGGAAAAGCCTACTTTCTCCATAAAAGAAAATGAGAAAAATCGCCAGACTTATTCCTCACTTGTCGTCCCCCTTTCATTTCGATTTCGTACATCTACTCCGGATCGAACAGATTTTTGGCGGATTTATGGAGGGGTGAAATACATCTGGAATTTTACAGCATACTATAGTCCTTTTTTCGGAAAGTCCTATTATAGTGATTTTATTAGAAAAAACAATACAGCAGTTTTCCTATCGATGGGTTATAATACGTGGAATATGTTTTTTGAATACGATTTGAATTCAATCTATAAACAGGACATCGAACTTTCTGTAGGAAATCTTCCAAAACTCCAAACCATCAAACTAGGGTTGATTTTTTATATTCTTTGATCAGATCGATTTTCTGAGACGGGCTACAGGTATATCCATTTGCTCACGGTATTTGGCTACAGTTCTCCGTGCCACTTTGTACCCTTTCTCTTTGAGTAGTGCAGAAAGTGCTTGATCAGCCAAGGGACTTTTTTTGTTTTCGTTCGATATGAGGTTCTCTAGGATATTTTTTATTTCAATGGTCGACACATCCTCTCCCTCCTCATTTTTCATGCCTTCAGAGAAAAGACTTTTTAAGAGTTTTACCCCATAGGGTGTGTCAATGTATTTGCTGTTGGCTACCCTAGAGACCGTTGAGATGTCCATTTCAATTTTGTCGGCTATGTCTTTTAAGATCATGGGTCTTAGCTTTTGTTCGTCTCCCGTCAAAAAATAGGCACTTTGGTAGTCCACAATGGCGTTGATGGTAAGGAACAGGGTTTGGTGCCTCTGTTCTATAGCATCGATAAACCATTTGGCGGCATCTAGTTTTTGTTTGATGAAAAGAACAGCCTCTTGTTGGGATTTGTTCTTATTGGGTGACTCAGCATAACCGGAAAGCATTTCCTTGTAATTTTTGGAAATTCTCAATTCGGGGGCATTTCTTCTGTTCAGGGTAACTTTTAAATTCCCGTTTTCAATGGTCAATATAAAATCCGGAACGATATGATTGTTTTGATTACTTTGAGAGAGTGCACCTCCCGGTTTGGGGTTCAGCTTGGCAATTTCATCAAAAACATCACGTAACTCTTCTTCGGTTAAATGGAATCGATCTTGGAGTTTCTGATAGTGTTTTCTGGAAAATTCGTCAAAAGCAGTGTCAATGATTCTCCGGGTCAATTCTACTTCGGGGCGATCTTTTTCTTTTCTTGCCAATTGCAGAGACAGGCACTCTTGAAGGCTTCTCGCTCCTACACCGGGGGGATCCATTGACTGTATTTTTCGGAGAATATTTTTCAGGTATTTTTCATCTACCATAATGTTTTGGGTAAAGGCCAGATCATCGATAATGTCTTCTTCTGTCCTTCTGAGGTATCCGCTATTGTCAATACTGCCAATAAGGAATTCTGCGATGGGTCGCTCTTGGGCAGTAAGGATCAAATTCTGCAATTGACTTTCTAAATATTCGTGAAAACTGGTTCCTCCCGAAAAGGGAATCTCTCTATTTTCCTCATCTGCAGATTGGTTATTGGATTGTATTCTGTAATTGGGTATCTCGTCATCGCTCAAGTAAGCATCGATATTAATATCGTCAGTGTCTATTTTTTGATCGTTCTGATAGTCGTCATAGGGATCGGTGGTTTCCAATTCATTTTCATCCACCTCTTTTCCTTTTTCAAGGGCGGGGTTTTCTCCAATTTCAGATTGAATGCGTTGTTCCAAGTCCAAAGTAGACAATTGAATCAGCTTCATCAACTGAATTTGTTGAGGAGACAATTTTTGAGAAAGCTTTATTTGGAGCTGTTGTTTTAACATATTTATGTAATAGCTTCCATAAAGATAAAAAAAGTCAGGGGAGCATTGAATATTAAAATGATGCGTTTTGCGGGGTACGTGGATATGGGATCACATCTCTGATGTTGGACATACCTGTAGCGAAAAGTACCAAGCGTTCAAATCCAAGCCCAAACCCACTGTGGGGAGAGCTTCCAAAACGCCTCAAGTCCAAGTACCACCATAGCTCTTCAGCATCGATTCCTAATTCTTCAATTCTCTTTTCTAATACTTCAAGTCGATCTTCTCTTTGCGATCCTCCTACGATTTCGCCTATTCCCGGAAAGAGAATGTCCATCGCACGAACGGTCTTTTGATCCTCATTCATTCGCATGTAAAAGGCTTTGATTTTGGCAGGATAATCGTAAAGTATCACAGGAGAATTAAAGTGTTTTTCAACCAAGTAACGCTCGTGTTCACTTTGTAAGTCGGTTCCCCATTCTTGTACCAAATAGTCAAATTTTTTCTTTTTGTTGGGCTTTGAGTTTTTCAGGATATCAATCGCGTCGGTATAAGAAACTCTTTTAAATTCGTTTTCGATTACAAATTTTATTTTTTCGATCAATCCCATAGGGCTCCTTTGGTTTTGGGGCTTTGTTTTTTCTTCATTGGCCAAACGTTGATCCAAAAAAATCAAATCTTTCTCACATTTATCCAAAACGTACTCAAGGGTGTATTTGATGAATTCTTCGGCCAAATCCATATTATCGTTTAAGTCAAAGAAAGCCATCTCCGGTTCAATCATCCAGAACTCAGCCAAGTGTCTGGAGGTATTTGAATTTTCTGCTCTAAAAGTAGGGCCAAAAGTATAGACATTTCCCAGTCCTTGAGCGTAAGTCTCTGCTTCCAATTGCCCGGAGACAGTCAGGTTGGTTTCTTTCCCAAAGAAGTCCTGTTTGAAATCTACTGCACCGTTGGCATCAATGGGTGGTTTTTGGGGGTCTAAAACTGATACCCGGAACATCTCTCCGGCACCTTCTGCATCACTACCGGTGATGATAGGTGTATGAACATAGCAAAAACCTTTATCTTGAAAAAATTGATGGATGGCAAAAGAGAGTATGGACCGAATACGCATCACAGCGCTGAATGTAGCTGTTCGAACTCTTAGGTGTGCTTTTTCTCTTAAGAATTCAAAACTGTGTTTTTTGGGTTGAATAGGATAGTGATCCGGATCTGCCTCACCCATGATTTCTATGTTATCTACCAATACTTCTTGAGATTGACCTTTCCCCATACTTTTGACAATTTTACCCGAAATCTCAACTGCAGCACCGGTATTGATTTTCTTGAGTATGCTTTCATCGGTATTTTCGAAATCAACAACACACTGAAGGTTTTCGATTGTGGAGCCATCATTAAGTGCGATGAAACGGTTGGCTCGAAATGTCCTTACCCAGCCCCTGACCACCACAGTATTATATTTTTCGGGTTGATTCAATAATTCAACTAATCGAGGGTATTTCATGCGTTTAAATTGAAGTTAACTAACTGATATTTAATTATTCCTGCCTGCTGGCAGCTCCTTTTGTTGAGGAACTTATCTTGGTTGTTTAAATCCCTCTATGAGGGTACATGGTCATTTATTTTAAGCGCAAATATAGTCTTATTTGGACAATTGATTTAGGATTTTTTTTGGCTGTTTTCAGGAACAATATTGATTTTAGGGGCTTTTAATACCTTTTCATTACTAACGGTGTCTTCTAATGAAATCAGTAAAGAGGGTAGAAGAATCAAATTGGCTAACATAGCGAAAAGTAAGGTGACCGAAACCAGTCCTCCCAGTGCCACTGTCCCACCAAAATTCGAACTCATAAACACAGCAAATCCAAAGAACAATACAACCGAAGTGTAAAACATACTGACAGTTGTCTCCCTTAATGCCGTATAAACCGCAGTTTTAATTTTCCACTTATTGGAGATCAATTCTTGTCGGTATTTGGCCAAGAAATGAATGGTGTCATCCACCGAAATACCAAAGGCAATACTAAAGACCAAAATGGTTGAGGGTTTGAGGGGAATGCCCGAGTATCCCATCACACCTGCTGTAATGATCAGTGGCAATAAATTGGGGATCAATGAAATGAAGATCATTTTAAATGACCGGAACATATAGGCCATAAATAGTGCAATTAGCAAAATGGCTAACGACAGGGAGATGATTAAATTTCGGATGAGATAGTGAGTTCCTTTAAGGTATAATAATGTTTTTCCGGTCAACTTGACTTTATAACGCTCAGGAGGAAAGATTTTATTGATTTCTTTTACCAGATCCTTCTCAATTTCTTCGATACGTTCTGTTGGAATGTCTTTCATGAAAGTCGTTACCCTATTGAATTGGGCAGTACTGTCGATATAATTCTTCATCAAACCTTCGAATCCCTTTACATTCTTGAGATAGCTGGCAATAAAGGAATTTTCCTGCGATGTGGGAAGTTTGTAGTAGTTGGGATTGCCATTGTAGTAGGCTTGTTTTATGAATTTGACACCACTCACCGATGAGATAGGTCTGGAAAGTTCAGGAATATCTTCGATGTATTGTTCAAGTTTGTCAATCCTTTTGAGTGTGGAAAGTCTTGTTGCTCCCCCTTTGCGTCCAGTGTCAACAATAATTTCTACAGGCACTATACCGTTAAATTCATCATCAAAGAAAAGGATGTCCTTAAAAAACTCAGATTTTTTGGGCATGTCCTCAATGATACTTCCCGAAATTTTGATTTGAAAAATACCAATAATACCTAGGATCAAACTCAGAATGGAGATGATAAACACATTGATTCTTTTGTGTCTAACCTTGTGCTCCATCCAGTTTACAAATTTTTTAAGGTAAAGGCTTTTGAGGTGTTGCAGGTTTTTTTTACTGGGGCGGGGCATAAAACTGTAGGCAATGGGTATGATAAAAAGAGAAAGGATAAAGATGGCGATGATGTTGATCGAGGCAACAATCCCAAATTCTTTTAATACTTTACTGTCGGTCAAAATAAAGGTGGCGAAACCTGAAGCGGTGGTCAGGTTGGTCATTAGTGTGGCATTGCCTATTTTTATGATTACCCGTTGTAAAGACTTGACCATGTTCCCGTGTTTGGCAACCTCTTGTTGGTATTTGTTGATCAGAAAAATACAGTTTGGTACTCCAATAACGATGATCAAAGGAGGGATCAGAGCTGTCAAGACGGTAATTTCATAACGGAGTAATCCTAAAATCCCAAAGGCCCACATGACCCCAATAATTACGACAAACATCGAGATAAAGGTGGCCCTGAAAGACCTGAAAAAAAGAAAAAAGATCAGACTGGTCAGAAGCATGGCAGAGAGGACAAAAACACCTATTTCATCGACTATATTCTGCGCATTCAAAGTCCTGATATAAGGCATACCGGAGATTTTGACATCCAAGCCTGTCTCTTTTTCAAAAGCAGTGATCAGGGGCACAAAAGTTTTAAAAATAAAATCTTTTCTCTTTACTGTATTGACAATGTTTTTGTCCATGTAAATGGCAGACCTGATCGTTTTACCATCATTGTCATAAATTATATTTCGGTAGAATGGGAGTTCTAAAAGGAGCTTTTGCTTGAATTTATCAATGTCGGTAAGCTTGTAATAAGTGGCATCAAAAACGGATTTTAACACAAATGATCTTAGGTTTTCGTCCTTAACCAATTCCTTTACATTGCTGGTAGACAATGTAAAATCCACTTCCGGGAAGGACTCAATTTTATGGTTGAGAGCAATCCATTTTTCAAAGATCTCTGGTTCAAAAAATCGTTCTTCTTTAAGTGCTATGACCATCAAATTTCCCTCTTCCCCAAATGTTTTTACAAACTCATCATATTCGATGTTTTCGGGATGGGTATTGGGTAAAAGATTGGCCTCGGTGAAGGTAAACCTCATGTATTTCCACTGTGAGCTAAAAAAAAGAGTAACCAACACAATGCCACTTATTATAAAAAAACGATTTCTTAGGATTAAATTGGCAACGCTACCCCAAAAAGTTTGTTTTTTAAGCTTCATTATCGACAGACATCCATAGCCTCAGACATACTACACCGTTAATATTTCTTTTTCCTTAATGTCCAGAATCTCATCAACTTTTTTGATGAATTGATCCGTCAACATTTGTATGTCTATCTCAGTATTTTTTTGGAGATCTTCAGAGCAATCGGTTTTTTTGATCTCGTTGTTGGCTTCTTTTCGAGCATTTCTAATACCAATTTTGGCGTTCTCAGCTTCTACTTTTGCTAATTTGACCAATTCTCTTCTGCGCTCTTCTGTCAATGGCGGAATATTGATAATTAGAGATTCTCCGTTGTTCATGGGATTAAAGCCCAAATTGGCTTGTAAAATCCCTTTTTCGATTTCAGGTAATAAAGCTTTTTCCCATGGTTGTATGCTCAGGGTTCTTCCATCGGGAGTATTAACGCTTGCTACTTGGTTTAGGGGGGTGGGCGTACCGTAGTATTCCACCATAACAGCATTGAGCATTATGGGATTTGCTTTGCCTGCTCTAATATTGAGCAGTTCTTTTTCCAAATGTTTTACAGACAAATCCATGCTTTCTTTGGCGGTTTCGGTAATGAAAATGATTTCTTCATTCATTATTGATGACAATTTAAAGATCAACTCTAGTTCCTATGTTTTCGCCTTTAATGATCCGGCTGAGGTTTCCTTTAGTATTCATATCAAAAACGATAATGGGCAGTTTATTTTCCTGACTCAAAGTAAAAGCAGTAGTATCCATGATCTTGAGTCCTTTTTTCAGAACATCGTCAAACGAAAGATTATCGAATTTAACGGCACCTTTATTTTTTTCGGGGTCTTCGTTGTAAATGCCATCCACTCGTGTTCCTTTTAATATTACATCGGCATTGATTTCTATGGCCCGGAGTACCGCTGCGGAATCGGTCGTGAAATAGGGATTTCCTGTCCCGGAACCAAAAATAACGACCCTTCCTTTTTCGAGATGACGGGTGGCCCTTCTTTTGATAAATGGTTCTGCAATGGCTTCGATCTTGATGGCTGTCTGTAGCCTGGTTGCAACACCATTGTTCTCTAATGCACTCTGTAATGCCAAACCGTTGATTACGGTAGCGAGCATTCCCATATAATCTGCTTGAACCCGATCCATACCCTTACTGGCCCCGGAAACACCTCTGAAAATATTTCCACCACCAATGACAATGGCGATTTCTGTTCCTGTTTTTTGTATTTCGTTAATTTCGGAAGCGTATTCGTTGAGCCTCACGGGATCAATACCATGATTTTGATGCCCCATCAGTGCTTCACCACTTAACTTAAGAAGGATTCTTTTGTATTTCACACGTTAAATTTAAGTTAATTAGCTGATATTTAATCATTTCCTTTTGTTGAGAAATTTTTAAATCCCTCTATGAGGGTTTCATAGCATGGAATTTCACAAATATAGCAAATATAGAGGGAACCTTTATATGGCTTTCAAACTCAAATCGATCAGAACTGCCCCATAAGTCAGAGCTCCCATTGATACATAATCCACTCCCGTTTCTGCATAGGAAACCAAGTTGTGTGCTGTTATATTTCCTGAAGCCTCGGTCTCGAACTTTCCATTGATTTTCTCAACATTTTCTTTTAAAATTTTGGATGTCATGTTGTCCAAAAGAATTCTTTTCACCCAAGGAAAATCTTTTAACTGATCAATTTCATGGTCATTTCTCACCTCTACGATGACCGGTATTTCCAGAGTATTTTTATCCAAATAAGCTTTGGTTTTTTCCAGTGCTTGGGGTACACCGCCACAAAAGTCGATATGGTTGTCTTTGATCATGATCACATCAAACAAGCCCATCCGATGGTTGTAGCCTCCACCAATGGATACGGCCCATTTTTCAGGATAACGGAAACCCGGACTGGTTTTGCGGGTGTCGAGTATTTTACATCCGGTGTGTCGGATCCTTTGACTGAGTTGATGAGATAGTGTCGCAATTCCACTCATTCTTTGCATGCAGTTCAATACCAGTCTTTCTATAGCCAAAAGTGACTTGGCTTTGCCTTTGACTCGAAAGGCTGTTGCTCCCTGTTCAAGTTTGTTTCCGTCT
>VMHT01005928.1_pt1 | contig 21528 bp, 10 predicted proteins | sample 4693611 | NCBI WGS metagenome assembly VMHT01 (sample SAMN12280063, study PRJNA550983) | marine metagenome | isolation source: seawater sampled from same location over 5 years 0.02-0.2 micron viral filtrate | place: USA: collected off the coast of southern California halfway between the port... ...
AAGGAAAGAGAATCAAAAAAAATTAATTATACAACCTAAGATATCAAAAAATAATTAATTATACAACCTAAGATATCAAAAAATAATTAATTATACAACCTAAGATATCAAAAAATAATTAATTATAGTTATAATAATGATTAATTGTCATTGATGGGATTTGAACCCATGCGTACAAAAGTACAACAGAACTTGAGTCTGTCCCCTTAGACCACTCGGGCACAATGACACATTCAAGATTATGAATTATGATTAATAAAAAAATTATTATTTTTAAAATTAATAAATATAACTATTATTAATGGTTTTGTCATCAGTGGGGTTCGAACCCACGAGTGCTATGCACATCAGATCTTAAGTCTGACCCCTTAGACCGCTCGGGCATGATGACATACTCAAAATTATGAGTTATATTTATTATAAAAAAAATTTTTTTTTTCAAAACAATATGAAAAAAATACTTAATATTATATCAATTAATAATATTAAATCTTAAACTGTTTACATGTTTCTTATCATATATATATATTATATAATTCTTATATACTTTTTATTTTTGAAAAAATAGTAATATATTTAACAAATTTAATAGTGTATCTAACTCTTTTATTTTTTGTATTAGCATATCAATATCATTATTTAATGTATTTATTTTTTTTCTTTTATCTAATTCTATTTTAATATTATCTTTATTTGTTGATATTTCAATAGTTTTTACATTTTTTACATCTAAATATATATTTTCACCAATTATTATATTTTTAATTTTTAAATCATTATTATTAATATATGTATTATTTTTAATTTCATTTATATCATTAATATCATTAATTAATTTTAAACTATCATTGACAAATCTATCAATTGTTACTGTATTAGATGTTGAAATATTTTGTAATAGTCTTTGTGATTTTCTAGAATAAATAAGTGCCTTTACATATAAATTTTTTTTATTATTTAAACATTTAGAATTAATTAGATTAAATTCATTTTTAATATATTTATCGGGTTTTTTCATATTTAATTTGAAAGATAAACAATATGTAATAAACTCAAATAATGCTAATAATAGAATTTTTTTATTCATAATATCTAATCTGCAGATATATGTGAATTATCTATATTATTTCATTTTTTTTATTTTATTACTATCTTAAAAATAATTTTAATATAGTTCATTCTTTTGAATAATTTTATTAAAAATTTATAAATTTTTATTATATTATTTATTTATAGATCATTTTATATTCAAATTCATTTTCTAATTCAATTTCAAAGTCATTTTTTAAATAATAATTTAATAAATATTCAGTGTTCTTTTTATTTTTATCAATATATAAATTAATTGGTTTTTTTAAAATTTTTTTTGAAGTTTCTATTAATTCTTTTGCTATGCCTTTTCTACGATATTCTATATCTGTACATATTTGATTTAATAAATTATCATAAATTCCTAAAAATCCAATTATTTCATTATTTTTCTTATAAATTATAACTGTTTTATAATCATCAAAACGATTTTTTTCAAAATTTGCATTTATTATTTGATTACAATTATATATTTCTTTCTTTGTTAAACTTGTTACGGGTTTAATTGATATCATATATATAAATACTAATTAAAAAAAAATGATAAATTTTTATATAAATATTAATTATTTATATAAATACAAGATGCCAAACAATGAATTTATTGATGATATTTGTTGGGATATTTTAGATATTTATTTTCAAAAAGGTGGTTCATCAGAATCATGCAATCCACTTGTTAAACATCAAATTGAAAGTTATAATAAATTTCTTGATTCAACACTTGAATTTATAATTAAAGGTTTTAATCCTATTAAAATTACATCACCTGTTAAAGTTGGCGATACTAATATTAATAATAATTATAAAATACATTTAAATGTAATTGATCCATCATTAACAAAACCATCTTATTATTTATCAGACGGAACACAAACTGTTATGAGTCCACATATTGCTAGAATGAATAATTTAACATATTCAAGTAATTTATATGTTAAAGTTCATTTAGTAATTGAAACAGTAAATAATGACGGTATTATAGAAAAGTTTGATAAAACAGTAAATGGTGTTTACATTGGAAAAATTCCTATTATGGTAAGATCAAAAGCTTGTTTTCTTCATCAAATACCAGGTATAGGCGAAAATGATAATAATGAATGTAAATACGACTATGGTGGATATTTTATTATAAATGGTAATGAAAAAGTTTTAATTTCACAAGACAGAATTAATGAAAATAAAACTTTAATTTTCAAACCAAATAATAATGCAGATGGTATATATGCCGAAATTCGTTCGATGAGTGATCATAATTATTTACCACCCAAAACAACTAGTTTAAATATGACAGGTAAAGTCAATCATATGGGTCGTATAATTAGATTGAATACTTCTTTCATTAGAAGTGAAATTCCTGTATTTATTATGTTTAGGGCACTTGGTATTATTAGTGATAAAGAAATTATAGAACATATTGTATGTGATATCGATGATCCAAATAATGCAAATATTATGAATCAATTAATGGCTTGTTGCGAAGATGCATGTGATATTCATACTAAAGAGCAAGCTGAAAATGTTTTAATACGTATTATGACTGGTGCAAATAATAAAACTGTTGATTCTATTTCTTTACTTCATAATAATTTAGTTAACGATTTTCTTCCACATGTTGGTAAAAGTTATAGAAGAAAAGGTGTATACCTGGGTTTTATGATTAGAAAAATGATTAAAATTCATTTGGGATTAATTGATTATGATAATAGAGATTCTTATATGAATAAGAGAATTGATACTCCTGGTATTCTAATGAGCAATTTATTCAGACAATGTTATGGTAAAATGTCAAAAGAAATTAAAAGTCTAATTGAAAGAGAGTTAAGTTTATGGAGAGCAAATCATAATCAAACACAATCTATTGATATTATAACCGATAGTAATATTCATAGATATTTCAAACAATCTTTATTAGATTCATGGTTAAAATATTCATTATCAACTGGTAATTGGGGTATTAAAAGTATAGGTAGTTTTCAAAATATTAAACAAGGTGTTTCGCAAGTGTTAAATAGAATGTCATATGCAAGTACATTATCTCATCTTCGCAGAATTAATACATCTATGGAAAAAAACGGTAAACTCGTTCAACCGCGTAAATTAGATAATTCTCAATTTGGAATGATTTGTCCTGCCGAAACACCAGAAGGCGCATCAGTTGGTTTAGTTAAAAATATGGCATTAAGTACTAATATATCTCTATCAATGAGCAGTGTTTTTATTAGAGAACTATTATTAGATTTAGGTGTTAATATTTTCAACGATTTATATAATTATATTCCTAAAAATAATTATAATAAAGATGAGAATAATAATCATTGGAATATAACGGAATATCTTAAAAATTTAGGCAATAACAAAAATGTTTCAGTTCAAATTAATGGTGATATTATTGGTTATCATTGTAATCCAGTGTTTTTATTTAATAAATTAAAACATTATAAAAGATCTGGTATTATTTATCCAATGACTTCAATAATTTGGAATATTAAAGATAATACCATTATTATTAGCACTGAAGCAGGTAGAATGTTTAGACCATTATTAATTGTTGATATTGATAAAAATACAGGTAAAAGAGAATTAAGAATCCTTAAAATGTTAAGAGAAAGAAAACAAACTTGGAAAGAATTTTCTAAAGATAAATCTTTCGATACATTTATTGCTCCATGTGCTGGATGTAATATTATTGATCATAAATATGATAAATTTGAAGAAGGTTTTATTGAATATTTAGATACAAATGAAATTAATTTTGTAATGCTTTCTATGAATTATTTAGAATTAGAAAAAGGTATGAAAGGAACTTCTTATCCGCCATTTTATACTCATTGCGAAATTCATCCTAGTCTCATTAATGGTATTTTAGGTGTTAATATTCCATTTAGTGATCATAATCAATCTCCTAGAAATTGTTATCAATGTTTATCTCAAAACGAAACAGTATTATTAAGTAATGGTAATTATGTTAAAATTAAAGATATTAAAATTGGCGATAATGTCATATGTTTTAATCCTTTAACTAAAAAAACAGAACATACTTATGTAATTAATCATTATAATAGAATTACTAATAAAATTGTATATGATATTAATACAATTAGTGGTAGAATTATTACTGCTACAAACGATCACAAATTTATAACTAATAATGGTTGGCAAGAAGTTCAAAATTTTGATTCAAATACAAAAATAGGTATTTATATGAATACTAAAGACAATAAAGATACTAATTTATTTAATAATATTAACTTTATTAATATTTTAAATAATATTGATTTAAATTTAAAATCAAATGATACTACTAGTATTTATTATAATCTTAAATTGTTGCCATTAAATAACAATAATATTAAATTACCTATTATTGCTAGATTATGTGGTTACTATTTTGTAAATGAACTTAATTTTGATAACGAAAATGATAAATTAGAATTCATTAATGATGTTAAATATATTGGATTTGAAGAATATAATATATATGACATTCGATTTATAATTTATATTAAAAAACTTTGCAATGATTTATCATGGTTAAATAATTGTTGCAATAATGTTCAAAAAGAATTCATTTCCTCTTATTTAGTTGTAAATTCTAATAAAGATAATAAAGTTAATAGTTTTGAAAATTATATTTATGATCCTAATTTAATTATAGAATATATAATTGATAAGCAAAAAAATAATTTTACTGATTATTATTATAAATTTAATATTAATTTAGAAAATAAAGAAATGGTTGATTATTATATGAAAAATTATGGAATTAGATACAATAATAATTTATTAAAAGAAGTATTTATTGTTTATGAATATAATAATCATGTTAAATTTATTAATAATTTCAATAAAAATAACATTAATATTATATGTGAATCATTAAATGATTGGAAATCAAATATTGAAATTCTAAATGATATATGTTTTATACCATTTAATAATAAATATATTAATAAAAATAGATTAATTTCTGATATTACTGTTAATAGTGAAAATCATAGTTTTATTGGCGGTAATGGGTTTGCTGTTAGTAATTGTGCTATGGGAAAACAAGCACTTGGTATATATATGAGTAATTTCAATAAACGCATTGATACAATGGGAAATATTTTAAATTATCCGCAAAAACCACTTGTATATACTAAACTTTCTAAATATACATATAGCAACGATTTACCATCTGGTACTAATGCAATTGTTGCAATTATGACTCATACAGGTTTTAATCAAGAAGATAGCGTTATGATAAATAAATCTTCTCTTGATAGAGGTTTATTTACAAGTACATATTATAAAGCTTTTCGCGATGTATGTACTAAAAATCATAGCACAGGCGAAGAAGAAATATTTATTAACCCAGATGCTTCTATTACTACTAATTTAAAACCATTTTCATATAAAAAATTATCAGAAAACGGATTCGTTCAAAAAAATACACACGTAGATGGAAATGATATTATAATTGGTAAAGTAATGCCAAAGAAAAATAATTCAAATAAAAATAATCACGATTGTAGCACATGTATGAAAGCCAATGACGAAGGATATATTGATATGAACTATTCGAATATTAATAGTGATGGATATAAATTTTGTAAAGTACGTGTTAGAAATAATAGAAGACCTGAAATTGGTGATAAACTTGCTAGTAGAAGTGCTCAAAAAGGTACTATTGGTATGATTTATAATCATGAAGATATGCCTTTTACTAAAGATGGTATTACTCCTGATATTATTATGAATCCACATGCTATTCCTTCGCGTATGACAATGGCACAATTAATGGAATGTATTATGGGTAAAGCATCATGTCATATTGGTGCATGTGGTGATGCAACACCTTTTACTAATTGTACCGTTGAAAGTATTGCAAAAGTTTTAGAATTATCAGGAATGGAAAGATATGGAAATGAAATTATGTATAATGGTAGAACTGGAGAACAAATTAAAACTGAAATTTTTATTGGACCAACCTACTATCAAAGATTAAAACATATGGTTACTGATAAATTACATAGTAGAGGTTCAAATGGACCTATTGTTATGCTAACGAGACAACCATCAGAAGGTAGAGCAAGAAATGGTGGATTAAGATTAGGTGAAATGGAAAGAGATGCTGTTTTATCACATGGAATGAGTAATTTCTTAAAAGAAAGAATGTTAGATGTTTCAGATAATTATAGATTATTTTTATGTAAAAATTGTGGCACGACTGCTAATGTAAATCCAGAAAAAAATATATATAAATGTGTAAATTGCAATCAAAAAATTAATGTTATTCAAACTAGAATACCATATGCTTTTAAACTTTTGAGTCAAGAATTATATACTATGAATATTTCAATGAGATTTATTTGTAACTAACTTGATTATACATTATGTATATAATAGTTATATAAATAATTATAATTTTTTTCTGTATTATCTTTATAATCTTTTATTTCTAACAATTCATTATATTTATTATTAACTCTTTGTGATTTATTTATATTAATACATGCTAATCTATTTGCTTCTTTAAAATTATATTCACAACTTAGAAAATGATTAATATATTCATCAAATACCTTTTCTTTTATTTTATTATATTCTTTTTTCTTATTTTCATATTCTAGATCATATCTAGCATATCTCCATGATATATCATAATATTTTTTTATAAACATATCGCATTCAGATATATTCTTAGTCATAATTATAAATTATATTTAAAAAATAAATTCATTTTTTTTATATTTTACAAAATATATTTTAAAAATTTTTTAGTATCTTCCCAACCATAATTAAATAATATTTTAGATGTTTCATAATCTAAATAGTGTTTGTTTATATCCCATTTTCTACCCCAACTGTTACAATTTATGTCAAGTGTATTATCAATTAACTTATTTATTATTTTATTATTTTCAACATATTTCGATTTTACTTTATTCTCTGAATTAAACGCCCCATCGTAATATTTAATATTATCATACTTATAATATAATTTATTTCCAGATATATATGGTATATATGAACTACAATGACATTTATATATTAAGTCGCTTATATTATTAAAATTATCAAAAATAACTTTTTCATTACTTAAAATATTATTATACTTTGTTGCAATTATATTTATATTTTCATTTTCATTTTCTTTTACTATTATATTTTTATATCTTTCTAATAATATATTAATTGTTTTATTTTGAAAATTATGCATATTATATAAATCTATTTTTGTATCTTCATTCAATTTAAATATATTTTTCCATATATAATCATGTTGTGTCAAATCTTTTTCATATTTATATAATATAGAACAATATGCACCACCAGATGTACCTATTAATTTATAATTATTAATATAATTAGATTTTTTAATATATCCAATTGTCCCTAAACTATATGGTATTAATAGTCCCGTAGATCCTATATTTAATATATAATTATATCCCGATATCACGGACATATACATATATGCATACAATATTATATATATAACTTTCATATATTAATTTTACTATATATATCTTTAAGTTTTTTTAATTAGCATTTGTAGTCCATTTTTGTTTTTCTGATGCTATCAATCCTTTTCTATTTCTAACATAATTAAAAAATTTTAATGCCTTATCTGTATCTGAAAAAAAATCATCTAATTCTTTTATATTTTTTTCTTCATCTTTATTTATTTTAACAAAATTTAATGATTTTATTTGCGCTTTAAATTTATCTGTTATAAATACTGGTGTTTCTATAAACCAATTATCAAATAATGCTATATAATTTGCTTTATTTAATATTATACTTTCTACTCCACTATTGCTATATACTATTGTTAATTTTTTTTCATTTATACTATATGTAATATTTGTAATTGTTTCATTTATATTTTCCATTATTATCAAATCTAATTATATTAAATATAATTTTTTATATTTTTATATAAATATATAAATATTAAATATTTTTAGAAATAAGATTAATATCTTTTTATAATAAGTATGAGTCTTAAATTGGGTAATGTTAGATTAGGTCAAACAGAAGAAGGTATATCTGAAAATAGTATTAAACTTAAAAATTCTGACAAAATTAGTGATCTAATTTTATTAAATAATAATAATGATCCTAATAATCAAGAATATGGTATTTATAGTAATTTAACAATACGTTATGAAAATTCTTATTTAGCTGGTTATATTAATTCTAATTATGTTATTACAAGTAATCCACATGCCGATGGTATATTTGATGCCGATGATTATATGTTTAGTTTATCATGCAGTAATATAGATTTAAAACATAGTAATATTAATTTAGATTTTAGTTATAATTTTAATATAAACAATTTATCTGATTCAAAAAATATTATTGACATTAACAAAAATAATAGTTCTATTAATCTTAATAATTATGATATTAAAATTAAATTAAATGATACTAATAACTTTTATGTTATTAATTCTATTGATGATATTACCTTGTTTGATTTTAATAGTAATAATGCTTCTTTCCATTGTGATTTAATTGTTGATAATTTATATACAGATCATATTCATCCTACTGATGTATCTAAAAATATAAGGATTGAAAATTTTGAAATTGGTCAAAATGTTTTTAATGATATTAATATTGGAAGAATTAATTATAATGCTGATTCAACTATTCCTAATATTACACCTTTAATTTTAAATAATAATACTAACAATAATGAATTAAATAATAATATTTTAGAAATTCGTAAATTTACACATGATACTAATAATGAAATAAATTTTAATAATTATACAACTATAATTAATATTGACAATAATGGTTTTATTAATATTGGTAATTGTGATGATATTTATAATGAAAAAAATATAAATAGTTATTTATATATTAATAATTATGATAATGATTATGTTTCATCTAATTTATATAGTTTATCTAATGTAGATTTATTATTTAATTATAAAGCAAATTATGAAGGTGATTATTTTAATATTAATCAATATGGTAACTTAACTATTGGTACAAATAATTCTAATAATTCATTATTATTTATTAATAGAAATGACGATAGATTAAATTTAGATATTTCTAATTCAAATAATGTAAATATGGATAATCCATTATTAAAACTTAATATTAATTATAATACTAAAAATAATTATATTTGGCACTCTGTTATTCGTAACGATTATTATTTACAAAAAATATTTACAAGTGTATATTTTCAAGGAGTACCTTCTACTTTTGATACTTTATTAGATGAAGAAAATTTTTTTAATAGTTATAAGAATAATTATTCTAGTAATTTTGCGAATTTAGATGCCAATTTATCTATTTCGTTAGATCATGAAGATTATCCTAAATTATATTATAGTAATGAAAATCATAGATATTATTTTCTTCATGCTCAACAAATTAGTACTATTATAGATTATGATTATACTAAATTAAATTTACAATTAACTAATAGTTGTAATTTAAGTACCGAAGATAATAATATTTTTAATCTTCTTTACAATCGTTTAAATTTAAAAACTAATGAAAATGAAATTAATTATGAATATAAAGTTGAATCTTGGAATACTGCTATTGGCGATACATATAAATTAAATCATATAATTTATCCTTCACATTTTATATACAATAATGTAAATAATTCTTATAAAAAAACTTTTGAATTACGTCTTTTAAATATTAGTACTGCTATTAAAACTACTCAATATGGCATATCCGATCAAGAAGTACCACAATATTTATATCAACATTTCATTCTAATTCCTATGAATCTACCTACTGAAATTGATGCTTCCGCACCTATTAATATTTCAACTGATTCAGAAGTTCAAGGTGAAATCGATCAATTAAAAAATTTCTTAGCAAGAGATGATATTTTTTCTCATCAAACAAGTGAAATTAAAAACTTAATTAACAGTACTAGTGATAATTATTTTAAAAAATTTACTTGTATTAAACATGTCGAAAATGGTACTGATATTTTTGCAATACATATTAGTAGAAATGTTTATAATAATTTTATTGAATTTCAACAACAATTTAATAATTTAGAATATAATATTATTGATGAACCCAATTTTTTTGAGTTTTCTAAAAATAATTTATTCACATCTGCATTTACATCTGATGGTACATTGTCTTTTAATAATATAAATGAATTACCAAATAGTAGTAATAATAATCATGGTTTCGCACATGAATATTCTATTTATTCAAAAGACAAAAGAGCTATTTTCAATAAAATAGAAACTGATATTATTACTACTATTGATAATAAAAATGATATTAATTTTGATATGAAAAACTTATCAAATATAGGTCAAATTTACTTTAATAACAATCAATTATTTAATTTAGAAAATTTAGATGTTCTTAATATCACTAATAATAAAACATCTAATATTAATATTAATAATTCTGTTATAAATTTTAATCCTACTTTTTATGGTATAAATTGGAAAAATATTTCTATTTTAGATATCAATTCTTCTTTTGCAAGTTTATTAATTAGTAAAGCAACTTCTGATTTTCTTACAAATTATAATTATCAAGATATTTCTGTTACAACTTCTGAGGTTTTTTTACATAACTCAGACCAAACTATTCCTATTGATTCATATATATATATTACAATTAATGACACTCGATATTATTTACATCATAATACTATTAATAATTTCGTTTATGTCAATGAAATTACTGATATTAATTTTAAAAATTTATTAATTAATAAAGCAACTGCCAATAATACTCTTCAATATAATCATGAAGATATTATATTAAATTCTACTGATGTCATTAATTCAGGTACTAATATTTTAATAAATTCTATTATTTCTATTAATATTAATTCTAATACATTTTATTTTAAACAAAATACTATTAATTCTTATACTAAACGCAATCATTATGATAATATTTATACACAAAATAATGATTATCATAATTCAATTATTAATATTGATACAACTAAAGATTTATCAATTCATCCTAATATATCTATTTGTGGTAGCAATGCTTCTTTTTCATTAAAAACACCTTCTAATTATAATCTAGAATATTTTACTAGTATTAAAAATTATGGTTTTAAAAATCTAGCACCAAATGTAGGTGGTGAAAATGATAAAAAAAATATTTTTGAAATTAGTTATATAAATAATTTTGATGAAAATTTTGATACTCATTTTCATGAATTAAATACTAGACATATATTACAACATATTCCCGATGATTATAATTTAATTACTTTAGGTGAAAATTATAATATATGTATTGATAATAGAGGTCCTGAAACTGTTAAACTTTCAGATCAATTATTTGGAACAAAATGGTTAAATAATGGAACTCAACCTAAAGCATTTATTGGAATCGAATTAAATAATCAAACTTTACATGATTATTTACAACTTAATAATACTTTAACTTTAGAAGAATGGCAAAATTGTAGTATTGATAATTTATTATTAACTAATTATATTATTGTTAATGGTTTTTATTATTATCCTACAAGTGATTTACATTCGGATCTATTAAAAAATAATTCTAGTAATTCTACTTATAAAGTATCTATTGGTGTACCACATAATGATACTAGAATTAACAATAATACTTATTTATATAATTTTCCTAGATATTTCAAAGAGATTGTTAAAGATTCAGATTATATGTTAAATATTTATGGTAGTACTAAAATTTATGGTATTGATGGCGATACAACTGCATTCGCTGTTAATATTAATGATACTAAATCCATTATTGATAATAATTATAAAATAAATACTTCAATTGGTTGCGAAATATTACATGATAACGATAATAATAATTTAAAAATAGATGGTAATATTTATTCTGATAAAATATTTTATAAAAAAATTGAAGATAATACATATGTTAATATTTCTAATATACACAATAATGTGCTTTTCGATATTACATCTAATATTTTCCCAACAGAATTGGCTAAATATTATATACATACTTCTAATATTAATAATAATTTTATAAATGATGATGGTATTTTAAATATTAATTTAATACCACATATACCAATTTCTAATTTATCTATTCCTGATCCACCACTTAGAGATATTAGAGTTACAGAATATTATGAACCTTTTATTGATATAAATAATACTAATACTAGTAATTTTATATCTTATTATCAATCTGATTATAATAAAATATATACTATTGGTGATAGTGATTTTTATAATAATACTTTAATTGATGATAGCGATAATGGTTATCATTATTATCGATTTACAAATATTTCAACAGATAATACAAATACTAATTATACATTACATGTAAAGGATAGTATTTTATGCGATCTTATTATTGTTGGCGGTGGTGGGGGTGGTGGTACAATTGGAGATAATTATGGTACTATTTGGTCTTATATAGGTGAAATAGAACCTATTGGAACAAAAATTATTAATACTGCATTAACTAATGAGTTTTTAACTATTGGAACATCTCATATAATTTTTACACTTGATGAATGGAATTTATACAATATTGATTTACCTGATGATGCATATATTGAATATGCTGGTAAATTTTATATTCCAAGTAAAGGTGCTGGTGGAGAAGGAGGTCAAATTATTAGATTACAAAATGTTAGCATTCCTGCAAATACTGATGTTGAAATTACAATTGGTAATGGAGGGACGGGTTCTGGATCAACTAATGATACACCCACTAATGGTATTAATACATTATTTAAAATTAATGATAATACTTCTTTTATAGCACAAGGTGGAAGCACACTCTATAATTATCATGGCGAAGGTGCACCTGGTCCAATTAATATCGCATCATGGACTTATTCAACATTTAATATTAGTTATCCCGGTATAGGACAAAATAATAGTATTAATAAATATTTTTCAGGTACTGGTGGTTCATATCAACAAATTGGTGGTTTAGGTGGTGGCGGTGGCGTTGATATAAATGGTTTGACACGTGGTCAAGGACAAACTGGTGATGCATTACAAAATAGTGGCGGCGGCGGGGGTCATGGTTCTACTGGATGGGGCAATGGTGCTTCTGGGATTATATTACTTAGATTTAAATATAATATTAAAAATGAATTTTATACACATGTTGCTGATATCAATACTTTAACAAATACATATTTAGAATATAATTGGGTTAAAGGTGAATGGGTTTTGAATGAATATATTGCTGATACATGTAATATTGTATTAACAGAATTAATTAATACATCAAATGATTTAATTAATAATATATATAATAATTCAAATTATAATGATATAACATCTAATTATTTATATCATTATAGTTCTAATTTAAATATACATAATTCTAACTATATTAATATAGTTAATTCAAATTTACTATATTTGCATTCTGATACATCAAATTATATTGACAATATCAAAACAACTATTAATAATATACATAGTAGTAATATTACTAAAGGTGAACTTGAAATAGAAAGATTACCGTTAATACCATTTAGTAAATTTTCTAATTTAGATTTATCTACATTGTATAGTCCTAAAATTAATCATAATATTGCAGAATTTACTTCTTATTATACTTGTAATATTGATTATACTACTACAGACTTTGAATATTGTCAATATCTTATCTTAGAATATAATGATAATTATCAAACACAACAAACTTCTTATGATATTGAGTTTAGGTTTGATTGTAAAATAGATATTTTACTTGTTGGTGGCGGCGGTGGTGGCGGAGGTGTTCAATCTATTAATTCTGGTGGTGGAGGGGGTGGTGGTATTATTTATGCGAAAGATATTGATATTATTGCTGGTAAATCATATAATATGAAAGTAGGCAATGGTGGTGCAACTAAAAGTGATGGATTTGATACAGAAGCATTTGGAATAATTGCTTATGGTGGTAAAGCGGGTACTAGTGACGATAATCCATTAAAAGGTACTGGTGGTCTTGGTGGATTATATAAAATAGATGCTTCGCAAGCAACAGAAATAATGGGAAAAATTATACTAAGTCAACCAGGTGGCAAAGGTGGTACATCTGATAGAAATAGCGTTGATAATACTGAAGTATTGGGTATAGATGGTGCATTTTCAGATATATATTATAATATTAATGATGGCAATACCGGATATTATTGGGGAGGAGGTGGTGGAGCAAGTAGATGGTTTAATAATAATGGTGATCAAAATGTTATAAACAATCCTGAATTAGGTATTAAATATGGCTATTTACCAATAGGCGGTTTAGGTGGAGGTGGTGCTGGTGCAATTAGATCTACAACAATTAGTCTCGAAACTGCTACAGGTGGTTTAGGATATAATATTGGTGATTCTAGAAGTGCTAATTCAGTAATTGATATATTAGCTAGTACAGGTGGTAACGGTGGTAAAAGTACAGGCGGTGGCGGTGGTGGTGGGTTTGATATTGATGGTAATTCAACAGTAAATGGCACTGGTGGTCGCGGTGGTTCTGGTATAATTATTATTAAATATTATAATTTTAATATTCCAGCAGAAGGCGACAGATCAAAAGGTTATTTATCATATAATTATAATTCTTATAAATGGGAAATGAATTCTATTGATTTAATTGATTTAGATATCGATTTAACTAATATTGATACTAATTTAATAAATACATCAAATGAATTAGTAAACTATGTACAAGAACAATTCAATATCAATGGTGGTGTAGTTAACTATAGTGCTGTACCATTATCATTTATTACTAATAATTCACTTGTAAATAATGTAATTGGTCCTCAAAATATTATTGGATATATGGGAAAAACTTCAAATATTGATGATACACTTACATCATCCGATTTAATATCAAAAGGTTGGGTAGATGGTGTTGGTTTAATTAATTTACCACCCGAAGCATATTATGATCAAACTAATATGTATTATCCTCTTTTAATAAAAGGTGAAAAATTTGCAAACAATACTATAACTAATAATAATATAGCAGATAATACTATTACTTCTGATAAATTATACGGACAATTATCTGCTAGTAAAATTGCCAATGCTACTATTCCATTTTCTAGTATTTCAGGAAATCTTACTAATACCGTTAATATAATTGATGATTCTGGAGCATTAATAGATATTAGTCTAATTAGTTCCGCTAATTTAAATATTAATATTTTAGATTTTAGTGGTGATAAAAAAATAGGAGGTATCACATATATTACACCATCATATGATAATTTAATAAAAATACCATTTGATAGATTAACAGATATTAGTATTGATATATCACATATTGATATATCTACAAATATATCTGGTACTACAAAAATAACATCATCGACAAACTCAATACCATTAAATATATTAACAGATATAGAATTAGATGTAATTAATTTACAAAATTATGGTAATTCTGATTTTGAATTACCACCAATTACATTATTAGGATCAATTAATAAAGATTATTTAACTACTATATATGTTCCAACCAGTAATTTAGATTCATCTTCGCTATTACACACTAGTGTTATTTTAACTGGTAATGAAAAAGTGCAACCAAATATTATTGCAAATTTAAATTTATCTGCAGAACAAATTGATACAAGTGGAACAACATATTTACAAAATGTAACACTTAATTTTGATCAATCTAAATTAGATCCAAGTGTTTTAGCAAATATACAAGTTAGACCAGAAGATATTGCTTTTAAAGAAAGATCTTTAATAGTAGATATAAATACTACATATATACCTTCGGGTCTAAATTGGATTTATTTTGGAACAACTGAACCTTCTTATGGTAGAAAATTAAATGATCAATCATATCCTAACATTGCAAATCTTATATCTGAATTAAGTCCCAATAATTATAAAACTACTTTTACTTTATCTGAATGGAATACCTTTAATATTATAGATTTGAAACATAACGATTATATTGAAATTGATGTAAGTGGAATATTACATTATTTTATACCTGAAAGAGGTTTATTGAATCCTGCGACATTAGGTAATATTCAATTATACCCTACTGATTTAGATACATTTGATAATAATTTTACATGGAAAATAGCAAACGCACATATCGACACTACTTCTGTTAAATTAAACCCTTTGTTTTTAAGTAATATAGAATTAAAACCCGATGATTTAGATCAACAAAAAGATGGAAATAATAATTATATAAATAAATTAGAGAATGTTTCTATTGATACTTCTTCATTAAAATTAGATCCAGCATTAATTGGAAATTTAATATTGACACCAGATCAATTAAATACTGCTAATTCATTATCATCTGTTACATTATCTACACCAATACCAGATCAAAGCATTAATCCATCATTGATTAATCCAAGTTCTGTTACTATTAATGCTTCACATCTAAAAACAGGTTTAATTGATGTTTCAAATCCTTCATTAGGTTATCATCAATTTTCTTCAACACAAATGATTAATTTTGCTACAAATAGTATTGATCCAACTTTAATACCTATTAATACACAAATTAATGGTAATATGCTTATTGTTTCCGATCCTACAAAAAAAATACAAAGTCCTAACATAACTGGAGATGTTGATACTTCTATAATTGGTGATGGTGCAACAATTACAAATACAGCGAATATAACATCGACAACTGGTGCTAAAATAAATAATATTAATATTGCAAGTACTATTGATGTATCTGTTATTAATAATGCAACTATTACAGATGGTAATAATATAACTACGTCTCAAGGTGTTACAAAAATAGGTGGCAGAGCATATATTTATGGTGATATTCCTATTAATATAATAGATGATGCAACTATTGATATAGATGGTGTAACAACAACTATAAATACTTCTTCGGGATCACATTTTTCAGGAGTTTCCTCTATTTTTGGTAATATTAATGCAAGTTTTATAAATAATCCATCTATAACTATTGATAATACTACTACATCATTAACACCAGGTTCAACATTTTCTGGTGATGTAACATTAACAGGAACTATCAATGCTAGTCATATTGGTTCACCAATTTCATTACAATTAGTTGATGGCGCTAGTTTAGATGGCGCTGATATAACAAATGATACAATTACATCTGATAAATTATCAAATAATTTAACATTAAATGTATCATCTATAACATTTAGTGATTCTACAGTTATGAATAGTGCTATTTCAAGTGATATATTAACAGGTACTGAAATAGCAAATTTATATATATCTAAAACCAGTTATCAAGGATATTTTAATGAACCTTCAATAAATAATAAATTTAATATTAATTTATATAATACTTCAACTACATCTTGGAATGTAATTGAAACTCCACTATATATGTATGATTCTTCTAATATGTCTATATCTACATTTTTACCTTTTTCTAGTTTTAAAGATAATGAATCTATTTTAACTATTAATTCTAAAAATAATAATTCTAAAATAATTATTGCATCTTATTACACTTCTGATTTTGGCACTGGCAATATAGGTGTTAAAGATAATTATTTATCATCTCATGGTGGTTCAATTATAAGTGTTGGTAATTCGAGATTAAGTATTATTGTTTATCCGAATGGTATTGGTAATGCTGCTTATAATGCTATGGAATTTAGTGATACAGCAAATTACTCACATTCTGAATTACATATACCTAAAATAATATTTTCTGATGGCACAGAAATGACAACAGCAGCCATTAGTTTATTAGATACAAATAAACAATTAATAATGAATAATGCTATTTCAGGATTTAATTATGTTGATACGCAACCAACTGGCGAAGGATTTATACATTGTAATGGTTTACATGCACAATTTGATATAACTGCATATTCAACTACAACACAATCTGATGAAAGATTAAAAAAAGATATCAAAAAGATTGATTATGATAATGAATTATTAAAATTGAATCCAGTTAGTTTTAAATGGAATGACACGAATAAATCAAATACAAGTAATGTAGGTTTTATAGCACAAGAAATAGAAACAATCTTTCCTCAACTAGTTAAAAATGGTATTGATGATTATAAATCAGTTAATTATACAGGTTTAATACCATATTTAGTGAAACATATACAAAAATTAGAAGAAAGAATTAGAATTCTTGAAAAAAAAAATAATATTTAAAATAAAAAAAAGTACATTTCTTTATTTTTTTAAATTTTTATAAAAGATTTTTAAAATTTTTAAATTTTTTATGAAATGTACTTTTTTTATATTATAGAAAATATTGTTAAAAATGTTAATATTAATATTAAAATACCAATAAATAATGGTATTATACCATATAAATATTTATTATCTTTTATTTCTATTTCACTTGGATTATTTTTATTATAAAAAATTGTAATAACATCATATTTTCTATATGGTACCAAATTTATATATTTATTTATTCTTGCATAATATTTATAATTATTTACAATATAAGACAGATGTAAATCACATAAATAATTAAAATTTGGATTATTAAGAACACAATAAGCTTTTTCAATTATTGCATCTGTTTGAATATATTTAATTTTATATTCTGTAATAATATAAATACCAATTATAATAAATATAATTGCTAGTAGTAAACCTAAAAAAATTGACAAAATATTCATCTTTATTTCTAATTATAATGATAGATTTTCTTAATTTAGATGATGATATTATTAATATAATTATTAATATTTGAATTGATAATTTAATATTAGAAATATATAATTTATATAAAAAACTAACAAAATTGGAAGTATTATTGAAACCTTTATCAATTGATAAAGATTTACACACTTGTAAATATAATAATATATGGTTTAATAATATGTATACAATATCATATGGTCCCGTATATTATTGTATGACTAATTTTCTATATAGTCGTTTGAACGAAAAAATAATATTAATAAATAATTATAATATAGATAACGGCGAAATATTCAGTGTTTATTGCCAAAGTAAAATATTAATAAATCCTACATATTTTGAAATATTTGTTGAATTTAATAAATCATTAAAATCATACCATTTACAGGATGTTTATAATATATATTTGGAAGGATTGCAAGAAATAGATAAACAAAAATTAAATAAATTTTATAGAATAAGATGTAAAAAAGATGTAACATATTATAAATTTGTAACAGGTATTTAATTATCTAGAATACTTATATAATTATTTATGTTATGACTATATAAATTATGATCAAAATTCAATATATATATTAAAAATCTTTTTATTGAAATATATGCTTTATTTGGTTTTATATATATTTTTTTATCTTTAAAATAAATACAACTGCATATATGTATATAATTTCCATTTAAAGGCAATTTAGGAACGGGATCTCCTGATATTACAATTCTATGTGTACTAATATTATAATTATTATACAAGGTTACAAATTTTTTATCACCGACTCTTGGGGAACCAAACGTCACACATGTTATGTTACTATTATATATATTATCATATAAATCAAAAGAACAAATAGTTGCAAGTGCACCACCTAAACTATGACCGCATATAACAATATTATTATAAGTATTATTTTTCATAATAAATGGCATAATATTATTTTTAACAGAATTATATTGTGTATAGAAACCATTATGAATTTTAAATTTATTATTATTTTTTTTATATTCAATTAATCTACTGTCTAAATTAATTTTCCAATCTTGTAAAGACGAGGTACCTCTAAAACATATATATAGAGTATTATTATTGTTTAAAATATTGACCTGTGTATCATAAATTTTATTTGATATATGTGGTTTTATATTATATGAATCTTTTGATAATTGAGAACAATATTTATATAAATTTCTATGTTTATTAATATTTGTTTTAATTAATAAAGGATTAGTAAATTGAAAAAAAGCATTTATGTATACAGTGTAAGTTATAAGAAATGCTATAATAATTTTATACATACTATATTATATATTTTGATTATTATCTTCAAAGAAACATAAAATATTCCATAAATGAGATAATTAAAATTATACATCCAATAAGAATATATCTATTATAATTTTATGGTATAGAATCAAAACTACTAATATTAGTATAATTCATAAAAAATTTAAAAATGGATTGAAAAAAATGATTTCAAAAAAAAAATGATTCGTGGTTTTAAAAATTACTATCACCAACTACCAAGAAAAGAACAGACAACTTTGAAAATCGATACATTATATTAATGTCAAATGATATTACTACTCGCTCTATTCTAATCTGCAAACCAGAACAATCTGGAAAAACATTTATAATGATTCAAGAAATTATAAAGGATATTGAATATCCGCCAGAAAATGATAAAAAAGTAATAAATTTTATATTATGTGATAATAATTTACTATTAACAAGTCAAACAAGTAGTCGTTTAAATCAAAGCATTGGTAATGATTATTTAGAATTATCATCGCGAAAAATAGCAAAAAAAAAAATTTCACATGAAATTGTTAATAACAAAGACTCTGTAATTTGTCAAATAATTTCTGGAAAAATATCAAATGTAATTTGTTGTACTAATGCTTGTCAAAAAACTAATATTATTGATATTATTACAACAATTGAAGAAAAATGTCCGCACACATGTGGTAAATATATATTTAAAATATGGTTAGATGAGGCTGATAAATTTATTATTAAATATATAATAGAAGCTTTTCATCCCTTGTTGAGGAAATTTGAAAATATTTATTTATATTGTATAACTGCTACACCAGAACCATTATTTAAAAAATTAGAACAAATGAATGTATATCCTTTAGAAAACACTACAGATAATAGTTATCATGGGTGGGAGGATAATAATATAGTTAAATATGATTTAAATGAATTATCTGGCGAAGAGTTTGTAAATTATATATTAGAAAATATAGACGAAAAGAATATTTTAAATGGAAGTAAATGGTATATACCGGGTGAATATCGTAAAGAATCTCATAAAAACATATGTGATATATGCAATAATAAAGGGTTTGTAGTTATTATAATAAATGGGGATGGAATATCTGTTGTATTTCCAAATAAACAAGTTGATGGTCCACATAAAAAGGACAAATTATTAAACATTATGATAGATGATCTTTACAAAGATTTGAATTTAAATGAGTATCCTGTTGCCGTAACGGGATATTTATGTGTAGGTAGAGGTATAAGTTTTATAAATGAGAATTTCATGTTTGATTATGGAATATTATCTATGTGTTCTAATAAACAAGAAGCATCGCAAAATGCAGGAAGATTAAAAGGAAATATCAAACACTTAAAAAATTATAAAGTTCCAACAGTTTATACAACTACACAATTTAATAAAATAGCGATTGAAAGCGAAAAGAAAGCTAGAAAACTTGCTGAAATTGCATTTGAAAAAATAAATGACGGTGAATTACCTATAATTGAAAAAAAAACATTTGATAATATTGTTAAAGAGGGGGGTCAATATGATAATAGAAAGCACGAAATATTTGAAAATCGAGAAGATGC
>VMHT01144322.1_pt1 | contig 21528 bp, 16 predicted proteins | sample 4693611 | NCBI WGS metagenome assembly VMHT01 (sample SAMN12280063, study PRJNA550983) | marine metagenome | isolation source: seawater sampled from same location over 5 years 0.02-0.2 micron viral filtrate | place: USA: collected off the coast of southern California halfway between the port... ...
GCATATATAGAAGTGCTGGTTCAGTCTATATATTAATTTTTTGTTTTTATCTCATAACCCTCTGATTTACAAAAAACGTCAAACATGACACGAAGCTGTCCAGAAATACTTCTGTTCTCCATCCCAGCTATTTTCTTTATTCCTACGTATACTTCTACAGGAACAAGAACTGATTTCCATTTCGTAGTGTCCATTATCATCTCCAAAACATAAAAAAGCGGTGGGGGGTTACAACTCCCTTTCATCAGACGGGTGAGAAAACACCCCCACGGACTTGGCTTTCGCTACTTACTCACAGTAGAACCCAGTTACTCCACGCCCTGCCTAAGACAATATAGGACTTTATATTTACAATTGCAAGAAAAAAAGGCCCCGCCGAAGCGGGACCAGTTAGGGAGGAAACGCCATGAAAACTACATACTGTCGCCCCAGTTGGAACCAAGCTCAATATCCGTCTTCATAGGTACCTCTAATGGTATGCCAGAACACATTATGTTGGCAAGTTCTTTTGCATCATTTTCGGATTTAACACTGAACGCAAGTTCATCATGCACTTGTAACAGTGGAACGGTTCCCTGTTTATATACATCCACCATGGCTTTCTTTGTCATATCCGCAGCAGAAGCTTGGATAAGTCTGTTCAAAGCCTTGTACGCCATAGCTCGTTGTAGTGCCACATTGGGGCCATAATGTACTTTAGCTTCTTCCAAGGGCATAGCTTTATGCATACCAAATGCCTTCGGCTCAAACATAGGAAAGCGACATTTGCGGCCCATTAAGGACCGGATAGAACCCTCTGAGTTTCCGTTCTGTACGCGATCCTGTACAACCTTCATAAGTTTTTTTACAAAGGGTACTTCTGTATCATATTGCTGAGTAAGTTCTTTAGCTTCATCCTTAGAAAGATCTAATTGTTCAGAAAGTTTTCCTACCCCCATTCCGTACATCATACCTAAATTGATTGTCTTGGCCTGTTTACGTGGGATGCTCGCCATGTCTGCCACCATGGTATGGAAATCCATGTCGGGATTATTGGTGTACCCTTCTACAAATTTCTCTACCTTTGGCATCTCTATGCGGGTGTTCTTTTGATATAAGGAAGCAAAGTGGACCAAGATCCGCGGTTCCTGTTGCGAGTAATCTATAGACGCCCACTTCTCACCTTCTTCCGGTAAGAATACAGAACGTATCATAGGCCCTAGCTCTGGGTGCCGCGCGGGAATTTGTTGAAGGTTCGGGTTAGACATGGAAATTCGCCCGGAAACCGTGCCGCCATCATCTGACCGGATTTGATTGATGTGCCCATGAATGCGCCCGTCTTTACCAATATGTTTAGAAAGCCCGTCCATAAAAGTATTTTTACTTTTGTCATATTCTCTGGCTAATAAAATTTGTTTAGCTAGGTCGTGCTCATGGGTAGTTAGAAAAGCTTTAGTAAATGACGGAGCGCCTTTCGCTGTTTTTGGATACGGCAAGCCCACCTCATCAAAAGCTCTAGCTATGGACGCCGCCGCCCAAATCTCAACATTAAAACCGGACAGAGCTTTTACGTTATCTAAAGCTTTCTTCTTTTCTTTAAGCATGAACTGCGTTGCGCGTTCCATAGCATCTGTATTGACGCGGACTCCTTTAAGAGTCATATCCACTAAGCACGGTAGAAGGTCGCGCTCTAATTCAAACACTGTTTGGATACCCTCTTTAGTTAACTGAACTTTAAAATATTTCCAAAGCTCCAAGGTTAACTCAGCATCCCCCTCACCGTATTCTCCTACAAACTGTGCGGGCAACCGCCAAAGCTCTGCTTTTGGGTCAAACCCAAACTCTTTTGCCGCCTGTACAAGTCCCTTCTCAGACTTTGTTTTGGCAATGTAATCGTATCCACAAGCGTTCAGGCTGTAGCTAAAGCGGTTCTCATCTAACAGCGCGGCAACAACCATAGTATCAATTATGTTGCCATTAACCTCAAATCCTGCCGCTTTTAACCAGCCAAGGTCATACTGTGCGTTGTGCATTATTTTATCTGCGGGACAAGCAAGCACCTTCTTCATATAGTTGCTAACTATTCTCTCGTCTAAGTTACCTCCGCCCTCATGTTTAATAGGCAAATATGCTTTCCAACCATCTACGGCAATACAATATCCTGCTATGAACCCATCACCTCTAGGCCATCCCGGCCCTAAAGTTTTTAAATTTGGGTCACATGTCTCAAGGTCGATTGCAATCTCAGAACTTCCCGTTATATCCGGCAACTCTGTTGGGGGCGTCCATTCAACATTTAGGTTTGTTGACAAAAGCTGTAACTGTCTAGGTTGCATCTTCTTCCCCCGTGATAAACTGCAATCTATTTAAATAAAACTGTGCTTTAGCAAGGTCCTCTGCGGCCTTACCCTTATGCTCATAGCGCCACATGTATTTTATAATCACGCCTTGAAGATAGTATTTATAGCCGTCGCCTAATGCAGATTGTATGGCGTCTAAGCATTCCACTTTCCCTGCCGTGTAATGCTTTGGGTGATTGACCATATCGATCGGTGTGTTCATACCTGATAGCTCCTTAACCCATCAATTGGTGAAACAATGTAAAGATTTTCTTTGGCGCGGGTGACAGCCACATAAAACAATCTGTGTAAATCGTCCATCATTCTCTGCCCCTCAAGCGTGTTTGATGAAACCGCTTGGTCAGAAGCATATGATATATCGGTATATAAAACAACATTCGTTGCTTCTCCGCCTTTTGTACCGTGTATTGTGGATACCTTGATCCGTGGTTCGCGGTTCAAGTCTTCTCCTTTTCGAAGCAGCGCCGCAATATATGTTTTAAGGTCTTCTGGAATTTTATCCATGGCTCCGCCCCACGACATATCTTTAGTAGCGAGCAATCCAAAGTTGTTTTGTAGGGTTTCAAGATTAAACAGGTCGTTAGTTTCTATGCCAGATAAATTTTTAAAGCCACGTTTAATGCGGGTGCCGGATTTCATGTAGTAATACATGTTGCGGGCGGAGTTGGCATCCACTTCATCACCAGCTATGAGCGCTTCCCATGCGCTAAGTGCGCTTGCAAGCTTTTCGCTTATGCTACGGTTGCCGCGGTTTTCAAAGTAGTAACCATACTGCTTCATCTCCTCACAGATTTCATTCAGCATGTAGTTACATTGCGCTAACACCAGCCAATCCCCCTCCGCAAACTTATGCATGTCGGGCTGAAATACATTCTCCACTTTCCCTATGTCAGGCTTTGGCTTGTAATCTTTAGGTCTGCGAGTTTTTATTCTTGCGGCAATTCTATGTGCTATTTGGTGCACCTTCTGTGGTATTCGGTAGGATTGAGAAAGCACCTCTGAGCCCTCTTCTACGCCCAAGAAGTGCTCTACATCTGCACCCGCCCAGCGGTAAATGGCTTGGTCATCGTCCCCCGCGGCGTACATACGGGTGGCATTCTCATTTAGTATATGTGCAATTTCCCACTGCAACGGGGATAAATCCTGCGCCTCATCTAAGAAGACAAGGGAAAACTTCGGGCAGACCCGTGATCCGTGTTCCGTGAACCATTCTAAGATGTCTGTGTAATCATAAAGTCGATTAGCTTTTTTATATTTACGGTAGGCTTCATCTATATACACAACCGTGGACAGCGGCTCTTCTACTGAGCTTTCTTTATAGGTTACTTCTATGCGTTCTTTTTTAAGCCTAGCAAGCTGTATAAGTTGCATGAGCGGATTATCACGGGCGTTGGAGCCTATGTCTTCATCGTCGTTATTTGCTTTTGCGGATAGGTTAAAGCCTATTTGCAAACTCAATTCGTGCAGGTGCTCTGTGCCTAAAAGCTGGTCCCGCTGTATATCTGACAGGTTAAAGCAAAAGCTGTGTAGCGTTCTAAAGAAGTTCAGGTCTTTTTCTACGTCCAGATTAAAACGTCTAGCCGCACGTTCTTTGGCCTCGCTAGCGGCTTTGCGGGTAAAGGCAAGGAAGGCAATATTAGAAGGGGATATACCCTCATCAATTGCTTTCTCTACCATGTTCAAGAGTGTAGTGGTTTTACCTGTACCCGGTGGGCCGTATATAACAAACATTAGAAGGGTATCTCCTCATCGTTTGCTCCGAACTCTGGAGTTCGTACCGCTTCTACCGACTTATCATAAGCGGGTATTGACCAAACTCTTACCACCCTGTCTTTAATTCTTAACGACGTTGAATCCCCGTTAATGTCTCTTAGACGCTGAGAAATCATGTGCGTTTTAAATTCAAAGAAGCGCTGACGCTTTAGATAGTTCTCAAAGTCTCTTAACCGGAAATAGGTTAAGCTGGCTTCTTCATCTGTCCACGGGCGCCGCAGAAGTATTTCTTCTTTATCAGAAGCTGTCTGCATATTACGGCAGAAGTCTTCTAAGTAATCATAAAAGGCGCCGTCCACAGAAGCATCCTCACTGGCCTCCATGATACCCCCTTCTGTCTCCGTCATATCACGGAGCAGGGCCGCAACCCTGTTTTCCCAGACAGGCTTACTTGCTGTGGGCGGCATTACGTTCAACTGCTCTATGCAGGCTCTTTGAAAGGAAGCTTGGCTTTGTAGACCTTCAGTAGAAAGCTCTAGCGGTTCGCCATTAACATCCATAAACCAGATAGGCGGCTTTGAATTATATTTACGCAGGTTAGCAACCGTAGCTGACTGGCCTACATTACCTACACCGAAACGCCGTGTCAGGCACTTCTCTTTGTCGCAATGGTCGTTGATAGGAGCATCGCTACACTTGTAGGTATAGTCTTTTCGGTTAAGCTGTTTAACAAGCACGTTTACTTCCGCCAATGGCAGCGGCGGCTCAAAGTGAGCCATGTTGTACTGCATTAGCTTATCTTCCCAATCGTCAGGGTGCGCTTTACGAAGATACACCCCTATGTTGAACAGGCCATTATTGCGTGTGCCTTCGGGAAATCCTTGAGTACAAAGATACTGCAAGCATGGCGGACCGTCCTTTATGGGGTTTTCGTCACTCTTCTCTATTGTAAGAGCTTCCACCTGCTCAGTCGTTTGTACATTCTCCGTATACAGTTCAATAAATTCTTCTAAGGTTGCCGCTGTCCCATCGGCTTTGAAGGCGTAGCGTAAACTCTCCTCATGGTTATAGTAGGGTAGGTTAAGGAAGTTTCCCACATCCCCCCGGTCGAGGTGTAAACGAATCTGTTTCGGGAAAATCTCACATCCAGAATAACCCAACGCCGCCGAAATAGAGGACAGCGTATCTTGTAGAAGTTTTGCTTCCACCCAATCTGAAGTAAAAAGAAAAACATGAGCCCCTCCAGATTTAGAACGACAAACTATAAGCGGAAGTTTCATCTCCGCAATCTTGTCGATTAATTCTTTGTGGTTAAAACCCGTGTATTGATCAATATCAATACAACCCCATCTACACTGGTTATTAGCGTTGATAGGTATAATTCCAATTGCGGGGCCAGAACCGGATAAGTGCATCTCCCACGTTTCCGTGGTCCGGGGCTGGCGTATAACGCTGGCCTGCCCGGCTTGCTTCCCATTGGCCTGCTGTTTTCTGATCTCGTAAGTACCATACGCCTCTTCGAGTCCAGAAAAGATATCTGAAAACTTTTCTACTGACATGTTGGTTCCTCAAACGGGGGTGCAACTAAATAAGTTACACCCCTTTGAAGTTAAAATGGGATGTCGTCGTCAGGAGCTTGATTAGAGCCCTCTTGCTGGTGCTTAACCTTAACTTCTCCCTTTTCAATAGAAGCGTTAAAAGTTTTAGCCGCGTTGTACATGCCCGCATCTGTAATAGGGCTATCCAAGCTCATCTCCCAACCATGCCAACTGCCTTTGGAGTTTTCTTCTGAGACACTCCGAAGGTTGTATATGTGGCTAAACATAGGCGGCGTAAACGGTCCGTTGGCACCCTGCATTTCCCGCGATAGAATCATAGACATCCACTTACGAGATTTCTTTAACTGCGTAGACTTCATAGCAATCAAAGCATTTGTAGTGCCGCCATTCTCGTCAACCACTTTCACATACCACTGCGCGGTTTGCTCAATGTAATCACCAGAACCGTCTAACAAATATTCTTTGTTATCGTTGGCATCCCGCTCTGTCTTTGGAATATCGTCAGAAGGGTCGTAAATAGCAGAAGGGGCGCCCGTGCCCGAACCGCGTGGAGACCACTGAATGAATTTACGCTGGTAGACGCAAGGTATAACTTTAATACCCTCTTTGCCTTTAAACGCTTCCCCGGTGACGGTGTTTAGAATATCGCCTTTACGGATATCTTCACGCTCATCCAAGATGGGGTCCAAGCCTGACACGATTTTTAAAAACGGTAGGGCCATATCTTCGTTAGAAATGTTACCCAAACCACCACTGGCATCTGCCTCAAACATTGAGGGGTCAAATGCTGCAACCGCAGTGTTTTCTTTCACCGCCACTTCTTTTTTCTCAGCCATTATTTTGCTCCTTTTATTTCTGCACGTTGGCCTACATAAGCCCCAAACAATTCCATGGGGAAATCGTTACCCGCTTCAACTTGTTCCTTTACCCAAGCACGAAGCTTTGAAGGGTGAATAGATTCTTTTTGGTCTGGTATTAAGCCCATTTGTTCCGCCTTTTCAGAGAAATCTTGAGCTTTCTCGTCTTCCCCCATCCCAAAAGAAACCGCCACCACATTTTTGATAGCGTCACCATGCCCATTATCCCTCATCCACTGATGGGCTTCGTCAATTTTATCCTTCGGTATAGATGCACCATATAAAGGTTTGACGTTGACACTAGACCCGTCAGCAAGCTTAAAAGATGAAACGCCCATTTCGGTTAACATTAAAGGCAAATCTTCTTCAGTCATTTTCCGAAGATCTTTCTTCAAGTTTCCCAAGCGCTCTTCAGCTTGTTTCACTTCATTTTCTTTATTTGAGATATCTTGAGCCAATCTTGCGACGCCTTTAAGATGCTTGTCGTCAAAATTACCAAGGGGGGAGGGTGGTTTGGACTTAACGTCCGATTCAATAAGTGATGTTAAATCATTCATATGTTAATCGCCTTTCGTCTTTCGCGTTTCGTCATTAAAATGTCTTTTGGACACTTGATATATCTTATATACTGATATATGTTTATATAGTCAAGGAGAAACCGCAAAATGTCAAACAATTATAATTATACTTTTAAAACAGAGCCTTATGCCCACCAAGAAACTGTGTTTCGTGATTCGCGGGACGAGAGAATGTATGCATTGTTTATGGAAATGGGCACGGGTAAATCTAAAATCGCAGTGGACACCATGGGTTCATTGTATGAAGAAGGTAAAATAGACACCGCTCTTATTGTAGCGCCTAAAGGTGTTTTTCATAACTGGACAAACAAAGAAATACCCGCGCATTTGCCTGAGAGAATTAATCACCATATTTTGCCGTGGCAACCCAACATCACTCAGAAGTTCAAGCAGGCGTTTGTAGATTTATGTAACACTAAATCTTTAAAAATCTTTGTAATGAATATCGAATCGTTCAGTACATCCAAAGGAGCAGAGACAGCTTTATGGTTTGCGAAACAGTATGGTTTAAGGGGCTTGATGATAGTAGATGAATCTACCGCTATTAAAAACCGTAAAGCCAATCGAACCAAAGCTATCATTGCGGCGGGGGAACATTTTGCATATAAGCGTCTCCTGACAGGCTCCCCCGTCACTAAATCCCCTATGGATTTGTATTCTCAATGTGAGTTTTTAGACAAAAGGCTGTTGGGTTTTACCAGCTATTATGCGTTTCAAGGCAGGTATGCTGTTGTTCAAAAGCGTTCTATGGGGCATAGGTCTTTTCAACAGATTGTGGGCTTTCAACGTCTAGACGAGCTTAACGGAAAGCTTGATTCGTTTAGCAGGCGCGTTCTTAAAAAAGATTGCTTAGATCTTCCTGAAAAGGTTTATGTGCGTAGAGAGGTAGAACTCACCAAAGAACAAAAGACCTTATATACCCAGATGAGCAAACTAGCTTTAGCCCAATTAAAGGACGGATCTTTGTCAACCACGAACAATGTTTTGACACAGATTATGCGGCTACAGCAAATATGTTGCGGGTTTATCAAGAATGATGAAGAAGAAATATCTGAGGTGCCTTCAAACAGATTGCAAGAGCTTGTGAATGTTTGTGAAGAAACAGACGGTAAAGTTATTATTTGGGCCACATATGTTCACGATATTGAGCAGATATGTGAAATGCTTTCAAAAAACTATGGTCCTAAAAGTTTCGGATCTTTCTACGGTGCAACCCCGCAAGATGAGCGGCAAAACATTGTAGAGACATTCCAAGACCCGGAATCAGAAATGCGTTTTTTTGTGGGGAACTCACGTACAGGGGGTTTTGGTATTACACTTACTGCCGCCAATACTGTGGTGTACTACAGCAATAATTATGACCTTGAAATACGCCTGCAATCGGAAGACCGGGCGCACCGTATCGGGCAGAAGAACAATGTAACTTATATTGATTTAGTAAGTCCTAAAACAATAGATGAAAAGATATTGACCGCATTAGTTAATAAGCAGAACATAGCTAATACGGTTTTGGGTGAGGAGGTAAAAGAATGGTTCAACCCCCCAAAATAAAGGAAGACGGTCCTATCAAAAAAGCGCTTGATTCGGGCCGTTGTCCGCGGTGCTTGTGCAACATGGAGCCTGTCGATGTGCACGGTCATCAGCAATGCTCAGTATGTAAGTTCTATATAGTTGAGTGCTGTAACGGGGAAACTAGCCGCGATTAAAGCTAATATCACTCAATCCTTGCTCTAGGGTGTTAATGCTAGAGCGGCCTTCTCTTTCTCTACGAGCTTTTTCTTCTTGAAATTCTCTGTTCTGCCTGCGGGCTTTTTCAGCTAAAGATTCGTCAGCTAATTTTTCCACGCCCCCGGCTTGTAGCGTATCTAGAAGAATCTCTCCAAAAGACTGTTTTCCAAAAAACTCAGAGGCGTCTATGTTAAATCCTTTCGCTCCGCCTGTTCGAGCATCGTAGCCCTGTACTTTAATTTCGGCAGTTTCTGGATCTACAAAAGTTTGAATAGGTTGGCTTTTGTCAAAGCCGCCAAAATTTCTTCCTACAAGATCGTTTAGCTCCTGACCTTCTCTACTATTCATAAGTCTTGCGCCTAAATCGGGGTTCTGCTCAAAAAAGTTTTCAAGAGAAGTGCTTGCGGCGGTTGCACCAACCGAATCAGCATTTCTTAAATCGGACGGTAAACCTGTTCCTTGGTACGAGGTATCTCTGCCGCGGTTTTGTTCTCTTAGAATTTCCGAAGGGGATAACTGCATGTCCATAAGGTCTTGTGCAGTAGGCTCGATACCCATAGAGCGTAAGTCATCTGGGGTACGCGGCCCAAACATTCCATAACCCTCACCCGGAGTAGGCGCCATCTGATTACCCCGAGGATCAATAGTTGAACCTAATGCATCCATGTCAGGGCCAACTGGTGTGGCCCGTGACTCGCGGTAAGATGCTGCCGCATCCATGTCAGGGCCGTAGGGTTGAGGAGTAAACCCATCAATTTCTTCAGGAGTAGGACCTGTCACACCGTCTATTTCATAGTTACGAGAAATGGCGTCTAATTCTTCTGAAGGTAGGTCATACCTCCGTCCAATAGGGCCTTCTATATCTACGGATTGATAAGGGCCCATTGCTGCACCTTCGTTAGCCCGCGCTATTGCTATAGATTCAGGAACAGATGTAGGGGTAGGAATACGATTTTGCCTTTCTACCATATCATAGGAAACAGGATCCATGCCATAATTAGGAGCGTTTCTATTTGTTAGAGCATTTGTAGGGGCAGATAGTGCATCAATTTCTCTTGGGTCAAAACTAGGGGCCGGAGCGTTGCTTGGGCGAGTCGTAAACGCCGTACCCTGTACAACAGGGGCTGGGGTTTCCCTGCCGCTAATTAAACTTCTTATGCCGTCCCCCAAAGAGCGAGCTTTGCTGTCAAACTGTGCAGGGTCCACACCAGTAGCGCCTTGAAACACCTGTCCTAAAAGTCCTTGCGGACCCCTGCCTCTCATTTCAGGGGTTACTGCGCTTGATAGATAAGGATCAGTAGTGTCTAAAAGACCTGTTCCCATGGGCATCAGCGCACGAGCAATTGCGTCAGGTATGCTCTGTTCTCGAACAACTTCCTCTAAAGGGCCTAAGTAAGAGCCTCTATCCGTCCTGCCGCCGCGGGTAATCTTTCCAGCGTCCACCTCTGCTTGTGTCGCACTTCTTTGATCTGGGTCAAAGCCGTCTACATCGGGTAAATTAAAAGGGTTTCTATAAGCGTCATACTGCTGTTGCATAATGCGTTCAGCAACGGCGCCCGGAGCATTGTATGTTGCCGCGTCAACGCCCCCCAAAAGTTTTCCGGTAGCGTCTCTCTTAATCTTTCCCCCTTTAAATACAGTTCCAGTTCTGGGAAGATTAGACAATTGCCTAGTGTAGTCTGGCTTAGCACCAAACTTACTCATAAAATTTGTAAAACCTGTTTGACCAAAAGGATTAGTAGAACTCATGCCAAAACGAGTTTTAAATTGGTCGAAATTTAAGTCGCGACCATCGCTCATGCCACGGTTTACTTTGGTGGCATAAGTAGAATTAGAATCGTCATTATAAACAGAGGATGCATCATACCCTAATTGAGACGCGGCAGTGCCTTTGCTCGCCTGATATCCGGGAGTGTCCGCAACATATCCTTGACCACCGACATCAAACGGATCGTATTCGTCTTCCATTGCCATCTTACACGTTCCTCATTTCTAACGCGGCTTCCAAAGTCTCTTTATTACGGCGGAGCCAGCCCTTACCAAATGTACCAAAAGTTTTTAAAGATTTATAGTATTCATCTCTTCTATTAGCCAAAGCCTGAATTAAAACAGCCGTGTCAGTAGCCCTTATCCGCTCCATGGTTCGTGGTCCGATAACCCCGTCCTCTGTAGCGCCAATCAAGCTCTGTAAATTCTTTGCGGCCCTAGACGGTCCGCTGTTCACGGCCCAATCAAATGTGGCAAAGTCTAGCCCTGACGGCATTTCATCAGCTAGCACCTTGTCCCAATACCCATGCTTATAGATAAGCTGTATATGCTCATCGGGTATATTCTTTAGCTCGTCCACATCTTCTAACGGGCGTCCTAAGAAATCAGCATAGGTTTTATGTGTGATACCTTTGTTGGTAGCACCGCCGGGGTCCTCTGGGTGGTCAACAAAACCACCTTCATGTTTAAGAACCATTTCAAGACTGAAAAAGAAATTTGCTTCCATTAACCTCTAGCCGCCATTAGTCCCATTATACCGTCGCCGGGAAATGCCGCCGCCATTCTAGAAGCGGTAGCCGGAGAAGAAGGTGCCTGCGCCAGCACGTTAGCCGAAGGGGCAGGGGCCGACGGCGGCGCAGGCGTAGGCGCCCGTGGAGGTTGGGGCGCCATGCTGACAGGTCCTAAAGCTCTGTCCCCCGCATTTAATTTGTACGGGCCTAATCCCGGTGGTCTTTGTGGCAAAGGAGTTTCTATTTCAACGTCTGGGCCCGGAGAAGTGTCATCTTCATCTGCCAGACCAAGCCCCGCATTTATAAGATATGCGTTTAAGAAACGGACATTGTTTTGAACCTCCGAAGATGTTTTACCTTTTTTCAAAAGCTTAACCATAAACTGTGGGTCAGTAACCGCAAGTTCTAGCATGTTTAACTGCATTCCTTGCGGTACTTTGCCCATCATATTCTTCATAAAGCGGACACCTGCCCCAGCCTCCACCAAGCCCTGTGACTTCATACCTGTTGCGGAAGCTACCCCAGTACCAAAACGAGCACCCGCCAGCCGCATAAGTAAGTCCGCAGTAAAGCCCATTTCGTCGATCATTTCATCAGAAAGCTTGCCCGCTCTTTGTGCAGACTGTATTTTCTGCCCTTGTTTCATAAGATATTCTAAACGGTCTAGTTCAGCTTTTGTGAAGACCCCTTCTCTTTCAAGAACGTCCGCAACAGAAACTCTTTGACGAGCACGATTGCCTAGCTCTTGTGCTTGATCCGTGGTCCGTGCAGTGCGCCCCGTGGCGGCAGTGGTCTTACCTTTAACCAAAGGCTTGAACATAGCTTCTTGGGCTGCGGCAAAATTAAACTTACCGCCTGTTCCACCCGCTCTTGTCCACATCCATTCAATCAAGCTGGACTTTAGGCCGTCCATAGCATCTTCAGGGCTTAAACCTTCGGCGTCTAAGTCATCAGCGAAGCGCGAATTTTTAGAGGCTTTTTTAACGGTATTAATTACAGACTGTAGGCTATCAACCGGGCGGGTGCTACCAAGAGCCTCGGAAATAGCTACTGAAGGGCTTTCATACCGAAGGATTTTTGCTAAAACATTATTGCTCTTTACAGCTTTGTCATAACGCCCACGGTTCTTTTCCATGAGTTTAACCATGTTTTCAAACTGCTTGCCGTCTTTAAGCATGGCTTCAACTTCTGGGAAGTTGCGAAGCAAAACCTTGTTCTGTTCTAAGAAGGATGCCGCTTTACGCGCATCAATTCTGCCGGAAGCAGGGTCTAATACTTTAGCCGCGGCATACTGAACAGCTTGCGCCATGGCTGTATTTAAACTTTGCTGGTCTACCGGACCAAAATCCACATCATTTAATGGAACGCGCAATTCCTCTGCAACATTTAAACGGTCAAGCTCTTTTTGTACAAAGCTTGCTCCGTCCTGAATTTCTCTAAACCTAATGGCTGTCGCATCCGCGCCACCTTGAAACAAGGCTGAAGCTAAAAGAGTAGGTTCATATACATCGCCGCCATCTCTGTCGCGGGCCATAATATCTCCTAAGAAGGTACGGCGCAGTGCGTCGTTTTTGCCTCTTGAGAAAGCGCGAGCCAAGTCATATGCAGGATTCCCACCCTCTGCAACTGAATCTAGTTGCGTAAGGATAGCATTACCCAATTCACCCAAAGCTTTAGCACGGCCTCTATCGCCGTCTTTCATAGCTTTACGGGCTTCATCCAAAACTCGGCTACGAAGCTTAGTAAGTTCTTTTACTGAAATTTCACCAACTTCAGCTTCTTCAGGACCAATCCCTGCCTGTCTTTGCGCTTTTAACAGTTTTAATTCTGCGTTAGCTACACGTTCTGCGGCGTTAAGCTTTGCTTTCTCCCCGGCAGACAAAGATTTACCAAAATACTGCCTGCGAGCACGAATACCATCAATAACTCTTACGGGTTCGGTAAGAGCATAATCCATATCAACCGTGTCTACCTGACGGTTTTGAGTAAACATCCTGTTCTGTTCAGGGTTTTTAATAGTAGCTAATACGTCCTGATAGTCTGCCACCGCGGCAGGGGGTAGGTTATTAATCGCGGTTTCCGCAGAAGCTACAGCTTTATTAGTTGTAGTGGGCGTATCGGTTAGTCCTAACTTTCCACGAAATAGGTTGATTTGACCTGCAATAGCCGGAGGGAAATCCTCTGTGTCCAAGAAGAATTTCTGCGAAATACCGTCTACATTATCGAAGAAACCGTCCATTGGAACGGTCAGGTCATTTGGAACTTCCGCCCATAAAAGACCTTCTTGCTCATCAGCGTTCTTAATGATTTGATCAAATTGTGTGCTAAGATTTAAGCCTATAGTGTCAAAGTCATCTTGACGCCCTAGACGATTGGCGGCGCCTACTGCGTTTGCATTTGCTTTAATTAAACTTTGCTCAATTAAATCTGAAATAGCGTCAGTGCGTAACTGTGTGGCAAAGCGAACTGATTCAGAATCCCCTTGTGCTATCAAAGCCGTGGCAAGCTGTTCTATAAACTCATAACCCTTTTCAGCACGAGCAAGGGCCTCTTGGTCAAGAACAGAGGTAACCCCCTTCTTTGCCACTTGGTTTTGCAAAAGGCTAAGAACAGGAGAACCTGTTATTTGAGCAGGCGTAAGTGGAGGAAGTTCAGCGTTAACCTGCAAGTCATCTAAAAACGATTGCATTTGTGCAGGGTTTTCTTCCAACTGCCGGATAATTGTATTTGGGTCCTCACCATATTTTTGTATGGTTTCAAACAACTTTTGACCTATACGAGTTTCTCTAGCCCCCGGCCCCACCTTTCCGGTAAGAGAATTAAAAAACCGTGGAAGATTACGCATTATTGCAAGCCTCGGTTCAAACATACCGCCTGCAATTTCACCACCAAATCGCCCTGTTTCTCCTCCTCCTAGACTTTCCTGACCTATGGCACCGCCTAAACTTGACATACCTGTAGCACCTACCTCTACAGTGTAAAAACCCCTCTTCGCGGTTTTTCCTTCTTCCCCTCTAGCGGTTCTACCTACCTTACGAAGAAAATCTTCCGCCGCGGTATACGCTTTTCCGGGGGCACGAGCTATGCTCCCCTTTTTTCCTGAGATTCTGTTTAATCTCTCCGCCATTAGAAGCCCTGCGGTGCTTCCACTACCCGTCATCATGTAGGGAGCAGTAAATACAAGGGGCAGTCCTTCTCCAATTATATCCCCCATAACAGCCGCAAAACGGTCCTGCCGTAAAGGAGGGGCTGTCTCAAAAACCCCCATGTTTTCCCCAATTTCTACTGCGGATTCCCCGGCTTCTGCACCTGTTAAACCACCTATAATTGCGCCAGCTATAGTAGGCGCAGGTTGAGCTACTGGAACACGGGCACCTATTTTAGCACCGCCGACTACCCCCGCGGCTATCGGCGCAGACTTTGTTAGCCCCCGCATTAATCTATCTGTAAAAGCAGAAAAAGATCCCGGCTCTGCGGCGTTAGAATATACATAAAGAAAATCGTTTACATTGCCCCCCATTTCGAGATAGGCATCAACGTCTTTATCTACTTCCTGACCAATGCCTTTGGCAATGTCATAGTTAGAATAACCCGCATCGTATAATTCGTCGTAGTTCAGCGCTATAGGGCTATCTACTTTTTGAAGAGGGCCTGTAGGTTGAGGTGTCTGTGCCATTTATTTCCCCGATAGAGAAGGTGCGTCTTGTGGGAGTACTCCGCCAGAACCGAAAGACCCCACTTGCCCTTGCAAGTTTCTTTGAAGAATTTCGTACTGACTGATTAAATAGTCCATCTCATCTATATCATCGCGTTTTTTAGCTTTGATTTGAACGGTTGGAGCATCTTCTCTTTGTGATTCAAGCTTGATTTTATTGTCTTTAAGAAAGGACAACATATTATCCACAGAGCTTTTTAATTTAGTCTTTGTTAGCCCCGCAGAGTAAGGGTCAATTTGAAGAGCTTCGATGCGGGCCCGCAGTCCTTCAGTGTCTTTACCACCAATGGCATTCAAGGCTCTAGTTACAGTTATGGTATTCAAATACTGTAAGTCTCTCGCCCCTTCAAAAGAAGATGTATTAGTGGGCTCATAATCAGCACCCGTAACCAATGCAGAAAAGAAGTCCGCAACATTTCCTATGCCCCGACCAAACTTTGCTCTAGGACCAATGCTCTCAGCGTAATTGATATTAGGATCAATAATACCTTCATAATCCGCAGGAGCGTCTGCCGCGTCTACAGCGTCTACTGAAAGTAGCCCCATGTCATTAAATTCAGGATTTAATTCTTTGGCACTACGAATCGCTTCTACCACAAACGGGGGAACAGTGCCGCCAGCGGTTACTAAACCTTCGCCCCCGGGGCCTGTTGTAATTCTTGGAGTATCCCGAACTACTGTGATAGCAGATTGGAACTGGCGAAGTTGTTTTGCGTCAGCAGTACCGTTAGATATTTCATCGGCTAAATCTACCAATAGGGCATTAGCAAATGAATTAGACATCCCTTTCAGTTCAGGCTTAGTGGTAAAGTGGAAACCTTCTTTTCTTGCTTTCAAAGCCTCAGAATCATTTTTAATAACCCTTGGCTGACCTTTTTCATTGAAAAGAGTAGCTGGGTCATTTTGTGTTGCAACCACACTTGTTCCAAGAGGCGTGACAGATAATAACTGATTACCAAACACTTTAAGCTCTTCACTATATGGGCGGTAACCCTGTTCAATAAGATTATTTTGCTCAACCATGCTTTTAGCTGTTGAAACAATAGGCTTGCCGCCTTCAACCTTAACCATCCGTAAAAACTGAAAGTTTTCAGGAGTTTGAGGAGTAAACCCTTGCTGTACAAGAGCTTCCATATTTTCTGTCGTAGCCGTCCGTGCTTCTAAGCTACCATTTTCATCTCGGCGGTAAAGAACTTGCATGTCTGAAAGCTTCAATCTCGCAGGGTCAAACACAAAACCTTCGTTACGAATTTTTGTCTCTTCCTCTAAGGAGGAAGCTGTTTTAACAGTGCCCGCTTGGTTAGACAAAGACTTTGGAGCATACTTCGCTTCTTTGGAAGGCGGTAAGACAAACCCTGCCCTGCGGATAGAGGCCTCTTCTGTGGGAGAAGTAGCTGTTCTAACTTCTCCAGCTTGGTTAGATAAACTAACTGGCGAAAAGGCTTCCGGCTTGCTTGGCGGTAAGACAAACCCTTCATTCCTAATCCGATTCTCATCTTCAATTGTGAAAGCGGTTTGAAACTTTCCTGCGGTATTCATAAGGGTCACAGGCTTAAAGGTTTCACCTACACCCTGTGCAATAACCGGACGTTCGCCTGTCTCAGGGTCGGGTGCACCAAAAACTGTTTCGTAACGATTTACTTTAATAGGCTCTGCGGCTTTTGCTCGAGCGTCTCTAATACGTTTCTGTTCTGCTTGCGCTAATTCAAAAGCGCCTGCCCGTTCTGCGGCTTGTTGTGCACGTTTAGATTTAGACACATCCGCCGAAAGTTGAGCGGCATACGGTCCTATAGGCATTAAAGCCTCTGCCACGGGCGTACCCTGTGCAATAGCCAGACCTGCGGGCGCTAACCCCCCAAGCAATAGCTGACCAAGAGCCTGTTTTTGCATATCGGCTGTCTGGTCACCATAAATTTCCTGCATCATAGGCAGGTTTTCTTCGTACAAACGCTTCAAGCTTACGGCACCGCCGGGTGCAAGCTGCAAAGGTTGCATAATGCCGCCAGCCATCTTGCCCTCTACAGGAACGTCCATAGCCTTTTGAGCCATTTGACCAATGCCCTCATCCACAGAACCCTGCGCTTCGCGCATCTGCATGACAGGCTGAACCAAAGTAACTACTGATTCGGGGGTCTTGTTAGCGTCTTTCATACCAACAATGCCGCCCAGTTCGTTGCGGCGCTCTTTCATAGTGCGCTCGTCACCACGCATGGCGTTCATCACACCCGCATAATCCTTGGCAGAAGCAATGCCCTTTTGAGCATCCGAAACAACCCGATTGCCTACTTCGCCTACAAAGTTTTCTGCCACCGCATCACCCGCACCCTGCGCTTGGGGCATGGGCCGTGATCCGCGGAACATGCTTCTCTCATATACAGACATTATCCAAATAGCCCTAAGTTGTTAGCGCCAGCCGCGGCTGACAGGCCAGCTATTCCATAGCCAAATAGCTGAGACATTGGTGAAGGGGCCGCGGCCCCCGTGCCTTGTGTGGTTGTCATTGCGCTAGAAGGAGCGCCAGCATAAATGTCAGACAAGAAACCTAACCGCTGGTATGGCTCAAACTGTTGCTGTAGTTGGCTCTGGCGAGTAGCGTCTAGCTGGGCTTGTTGGATAGCCTGTTCTCTTGCGCCTACGTCGAAGCCGAAGCCAATGCCTTGCTGTTCAAGACCCTGTTGCATCTGCCCCAGACCTGCAATGCCTTGTGACGCCTGCCCTAAACGGCTCATAGCATCTTGGTAGCCCTCTTGGCGTAACTGAGCGCCAAGATTACCCGCCTGTTTAGCGGCTTCGGCGGCTAGAATACCTTGTGCAACGCCTGCCCGAGAACCGCCTAACGCGCCTTGCGCTACTGCACCCCCTGCAAGCTCATTCTGTTGCATAGCAGATTGATCGAAAATATCCTGTTGGGCACCTTGAATTACATTTTGTATGTACGGACTCATTGCGGCTTGTACCGCGGCAGGGTCCTGACCTATTGTAGCTCCGATATAACCTTTAGCAGATTGGATGTCCGCGGTTGGATCATATGCGGCACCTGCACGGTTCAAAGCGTCCTGCTGAAGCGTGGTTATGCCCGCAGTTTGATAAGTAGGAAGGGTAAGCGACTTGTCTGCAAGGTCTTTCGCAGATTCCATAAGTCCTATTTTAAGGGCTTCTACATCGGGTGCTTCCCGTTGGATCATAGTTTGAGTAGCCATTATGCTCTAGCCTCTAAGTTACGCATTAAACCATACATGTTGTTAATACCTTTCTGCATACTTCCCCCGCCTGCGGCTTTTACAGCATTACGGGTCATAACAAACTCCCCGTCCATCAGCATTGCAGGTACGTCATCCTTGGTCCCTGTGCCTTCCCCCGGCCCTATTCCACCGTTACGACGAGGAAAATACTGTACATCCCCGCCATCTTCGTACTTTTTGGCTAACTCAGGACTCATTTTCTGTTGAATACCTTCGGGAAGCTTTGAAAAGCCCTTAAACTTATCTGGTACAGAAGCTACGCCGCCTGTTTCCATGTACTGTGCATAAGGAACAACTACGTCCTGCATAGTTGGGATAGGCCCGGTAGCGATATTTACCTTGTGAATGGCTGGGTCATACACACTTTCATACACAAAATCTTCTTCTTCTTCTGGTTCTTCTTCGGTTAAAGCTAAAGCACCAATGCCTGCGGCGCCAACAAGGCCATATTTATCCATGAACGAAGGATTATAAGTACCCTGCAACGAGGCAAGAGCTTTATCTGGTGATAGGCCCTTATTAACCATAGCATCAAATTCAGGGGAGGACATTAGCTGTGCGTCTGTATAACCCTTTTGAAAAGGCCCTCCTAAAATAGAAGATTTTGTAAGCTGGGTGGCATCTTGAACTTGTTGTACAGTGTTTGGTTGCCCTGAAAATTCTGCTCTTAAAGTACCTTCAAGGGGGGCTTGGGGCGCCTCAACTCTAGGGCCCATATTGGAGGTGTCTGCCGCAGAAACGGCTTCGGGAGTATAGCTACCACCCACCATTTGACCGTAGTTTGCAGGGCTCAAGGGGTCGGAGAAGAATGTTCTGGTCTGGCCTAAATCATCAGATATGCCGCCCATAAACCCTTTTTCTGTGCCCATAGAACCTATTCCTTTGAACAAAGCACCTGTCGCGCCGCCCATTGCGCCAGCTTTTAAAGCGTCTTCTATGTCCCCGCCCTGAATAAGCGTACCAATCCCCGCGCCAAGTGCGCCGGAGGCAATTGTACCTAATCCGGGGGCAATCGCGTTAATAGCAAAAGGCAGGACAATAGGTGCGACGTCCTGCACAACATCTTTAATTTTATCAAATAAACCCATTATGTCACCTTCACAGTACCACTATCATTATACAGAGTCCCCGCTTCAAGTCCAGTAGCCGAAGTTGGCAAGTCTGTCAGCGTTAGCTTAGTTCCTCGCATCTCACCCGGGTTACGCTCTTGCTCAATAAAAGTTTGCAAAGAACGCACTAAATCCGCCATGTACTGCTGTGTATACTCTAGTGGAGGTTCAGGTAATCTTGGTGGAGCGACTTGATTACTAGACATTATCTTCTACCATCCTGACGCACATCCACACGAGGGCTACCTAATTTCCATTTTGACCCCAATGCATTTGATTCTACACGAAGTGCGAAGGAACGTCCACGAATCCTTAAATCCAACCGCTCTGTAAATTCTTCCACCGGAGAGGTCTGCGTTCTAATAGCAGACCCTGTAGCGGTGCTGTCAAAAGATTGACCGGGATTGTTTCTAGCCTTTAAGGTAAATGACGCCTGTGGAGAACTTAAATTAGTAGAACCGTCAAAGGTTAAATCAGGTATTAAACGGCGAATATATGCAAAGTTTTCACCTTCTCCAATGTCTATAACCGCAGATTCAATGAATGAATCCATAGCCGTGCCATCGTCATCATATCCAAACTCGTGGTTATAAATATATCCGTCTCCTACAGCGAGAGGAAAGTTCCGTGTGCCGCGGTCTAACCATGCAGTTCTTTCAATCGTGCCGAAGTACCACACTTTTTCAGAGTAATTGTACGTTACATAGCGGTCATTGTCAGTAGCACCTGTGGACGGGTAGAACCAAGTTACTTCGCTAAACTCTGAGTTTACGCCAGCAACAACCTTTTCCCGCTCACTAAGGTTAAAATCTAGAAACACCTTATCCTTTACTGTACATGGTAAGGTTTGTGTCTGTCCTGCATATACATAGAAGGTGTCAATGCCCATCCAGAACACAAAGTCTTCTGTTGATACAGCAGAGTTTGGGCTCATTATGGTTATGTTGCTAGATAACTGTTGAAGTCCAAAAGTGAAGGGGGGCCCTATGAACCGCATAGATGTAAGCGCAGTATCTGTCCATACCAGTATCTCACGCTTTGTTTCAACAGCCTGCACAAAAGTAGAACCCGCACCCAAGCGCAAATCGCCCGCGGTGTTGGTCGTTGTTGGATACCATTCTGTCGGGTTTTCTTGGTCAGAAAACCGAATTAATAGCGGGTCTTGTGTACCATCCCCGTCTGTTGCGCTAGAGCTTACATTAATACCATCCGAACCAAAGGCAATTACATGGCGGTCACGGTCAGAAACAAGTATTTGTTTACACAAAGTTGGTACGCTGGTTTTTGTGCCAGCAATACTATTTAACTTTACAGCGCGAGTAGATAAATTATTCGTTCTGTCCCAATAGTAAATCTCATCATCACGGGGGTTAACTAACAGGTCTTCACCAAAATTGTCATGCGACCATAGACGGATCTGAGTTGTTGTTGTCAGACCACCAGAAGCCGCTCTGCCCCAGCCGGAAAAATCATCAGCGGGATTGGCGTTGCCCAAAGCTAACTGAACCACCGAACCATCAGCGTGTGTGGTTGCAGTGGTGCCTGAATGTCCGCGTGTACAGCTTGTTAGATTGCTACCGGATATGCCGCCCACAAGAATAAGCTCTGTACCTATAAGCACAACGTCAGAAGCAACTATGCCTGTAGTGCTAGTTACTGTAATGGTGGTGTCCACGGCTGTAAGTGTGCCGCCTTCGTTTACTGTGGTTTGTAGCGCACTGGTAGTAACACCATAATAAAGGCCCGCACCCCAACCTGTACCACCAACCGTGGTGTTCAAGCCCACGTTGATTTGATATTCGCCCACGACACTCGAACCGCCATTACCTGTGTCTGATGCATTAGCCGTAACCGCGCTGGTAATCTCATAAGTGTTGGCATCAACAACACGAGCAATTTGATACTCAATGTTAAGAACCGCCGCAGTGATTACCCCGCCCAAGCTCACCGCACCTGAGAAAGTAACAAAGTCAAACTGATTGGCACCGTGGCTGATATCTGTCACAGTAATTGTTGCAGAACCATTTACTGCGGTAAAGGTCACATCTCCTGCGGCAGTGGTAACGCGAATAGGGGTAATGTCATTAAGAGTACCCCCCTCTTCAATGTAGTATTTTAGGTGAGAGCCTATGCCAAGGTAGTTAGAACCATCTAATGCTATCCAGTTGTGCAGTGCACGGGCTGTGCCTA
>VMHT01012831.1_pt1 | contig 21526 bp, 26 predicted proteins | sample 4693611 | NCBI WGS metagenome assembly VMHT01 (sample SAMN12280063, study PRJNA550983) | marine metagenome | isolation source: seawater sampled from same location over 5 years 0.02-0.2 micron viral filtrate | place: USA: collected off the coast of southern California halfway between the port... ...
CCTAGTTCGTGGATAGACAAAAGACTTTGGGTTGCAAATCACTTGGGCCCTACAGCTAAAAAAAGACTTATTCTTACCCATAATAAAGGTCTTCTAGATGGCGATGTATTGATAGATGATAACGTCTGGAATGGCGTAGAGGACTTTAAAGGTACTCACATACATTTTGGCCAAGATAGGTTTAAAGATTGGGCTTCAGTACTTAAGTTCATCGATAGTATATTTATATAAGATGAAACACATGTTCGAGCCCAAAGATATTAAAAATATAGCATCTTTTATTAAAGATACTGCTGCAACCCAAGCCTATGACATCTTAGTAAAGGATGGTCCTGGTACGTTTGGTGAGGACTTTCCAGTTAATACGTTTATTTCAAAACTTATAGATCACTATTCTGGAAAGGAAGATTATCACAAATGTGCCAAGCTTCAAAGCATTCAAGAAATATGGGTAACCAGTAAACTATTATCAGAATTCACAAAAACTTCGGAATAATTTTTTTATGTCGAAAAGTTTTATTATATTGTATTAATTATAAACACTAAATATTTTCTTATGAGAAAAACAAATTACTCAGGTGGTTCTAACAAGAACCAAACACGTTCTAAATTCGATCCAAAACGCTTTGGTAAGCATTGGGGTACTATTGATTTTAAATTGGCAAAAGGTCGTAAGGCTAAAGTAGCTATTGAACCTGCAAATCAACCTCTTATAGGTTCATTATGTATTGCAGGTAAAGAAATTGAAATAACTTTTTCTGAAGCCAATAAAATTATGGAAACTTTAAATGATGCTAAACATCAATATAATGTTGCTAAGCGAATTGGCATGTTGGATGCTGGAACTGGCACTCCTGATAACATAGAGGTTACAACTTATGAATAGTATTATCGCAATAGCCTTAGGTGCAATAGCAGGTGGTGTAGCCACCTCTATGTACTATGGTCGAAAAATGAACACTGTTATGACATCATTATTAGATACCAGAACAGTTAATAAATTGTTAAGAGAGCATACGTCTAAATTAGATGAAAAAAAATCCGCAAAAAAACAAAGTCACAAACGCCCAGCTAAGAAGCGTAGCCAAAAACAACGGACTGCAACAAAGTCTTAATAATATTTTTAGTGCTAGCTTTTCACCTGACGATGATGTAATTAGAAAATTTAATTATATATCTTCTTTGGTTGGTGACAACATTAGAAAATCTAAAGACTCTGCTAATTTTGATACTGAAGATTTTAAATCTGATGCTTCTACATTATTAAATTTAAAAATGAAATATGAAGCAACTATGATTAAGGATACTAAAGATCTTAAATTAGCAAATAAAATATATAACAAGCATAAGCGGTTATCTGCTCTAATGTCTTGATATTTATTATGGATCGAAGTACTTTTATTAGCTACTCTATTGGACGCGGGTTCGATTCCCGCCATCTCCACCAAGTGACAACTAACAATATGGGGATGACTGGCTTTGACAAAGAGATAAGGATTTAAGGAAGATCACGTTAACTGGCGAATCAGTTTACATGGCAATGGCTGCTTAGGCACCCTGACCCAAACGGTTTAAAAGAGGTCATGTCGTAAAAACCTCGGTTGGTGGTAGGAAATTTTTAAATGGATAAATCAGGCTATAATATTATTTGGAAAATGGAAGACGTAAAACAATACGAGTCTTTATGGGCTTTTACTGATGATGATCTTAAATCTATTTTTGTAGATGGTGTAGACCAAGGTTGGTATAATGATTTTTTAAATTGTGTAGTAGATGATGTAGTTTTAGGTCATGAAAAGCCAAGTATAATAGATTCAGCAAATTCAGATTGGACTTCATCTACTACTTCTATGACTGATGATGAGTATGATGCTTATATTGAATGGTCTGAGCAATCCGCCCAGAGCAAAAGTTCTGAAACAAGACCAAATATTAATTTCGATTTTATTTTTGAACCTGAAGATGATTTTGGTATAACTGTAACCCTCGTTGGTGATAAGTTAGCAATAACTTCTGAAGACTTAAAAGTTTTAGATGACTTAAAAGAAATCTTTGTTAAGGCTGGTAATATTTGCTGTGACCATTATAAGAAAAAATATAAAGGTATAATTTTTCACACTTATGTATTTATAATAGAAAACCAATTATAAGCTTATACTTATTTATATGAAATTAAAATTATTCCCATATATGATAGCTTTATCTGCATTGGCGGTATCAGCCTCAGCAGCAGCTTATTCAGTTTATGGCCTTAGCCAACTATTTGCCGGAGCATCTTTAGCTGTTATTATAATGGCAAGTTCTCTAGAAGTATCTAAACTAGTAATAGCATCTGCTCTATATCAATATTGGAATGATCTTAATAGATATATAAGAACCTATCTAATAGTAGCTATTTTAGTTTTGATTACAATTACTTCTGGTGGTATATATGGATTCCTATCCGGAGCTTACCAACAGACTGCTGCAGAATCGGAATTAGTCTCTAAGAATCTAGATATTCTTAAAACTAAACAAAATAGATATTCGAGTAGATTGACTAATGAAACAACCAAAGTAAATAGTCTTACAACATCCCTTTCTAATCCAACTAAAATCCAATATGTGGATAAAGAAACTGGACAGCTAGTAACTACAACATCATATAAACAAAGAAAGTTGTTAGAGACCCAGCTATTAAAATCTGAATTAAATGTTTCTAATTTAACCGACTCTATTTCATTATATGATTCTAAGATTTTAAATATGCAGTATAGTAATCAAGCAGCCAGAGAATTAGGGCCTTTAAAATACATGGCTTCTTTAATGAATAAACCAATGGAGTCGATAATAAATTGGTTTATGTTACTAATTATTTTTGTATTTGATCCTTTAGCTATTGTTTTGGTTGTTGTAGCTAATATGGCTTTTTTAAAACTTAAACCTAAAGTAGCTCCTGTTGAATACTTTAATGCTAGAAATAAAAAATTAGAACAAATAGTTGAATCTAAACCCAAAGAACCCCAAATAGAAAAAATTGTTGAATATAGAAATAATCCTATTGTATTGGAAACTCTATTGCAATTAATACACAGAAATCCAGAATTTTCTGCTGAGTTCGAAGAAAAATTAAAAAATCAATTTTATGGCGAAGAAAACAAATAAAGTTACCAAAATCAAAGGCGCAAAAAAATATGTAGCCGTTGTAGTTAAAGATCAAAAAGCATTTGATAAAAAATGTGAACATCGTGTAGTTTATAGAAGAGGAAGCAAATGGAATCAAGATCCAGATCTAACTTATAGATATATGGATTGTAAACTATGTGGTCAAGAATCTCAAGTTGGAAATAGAGCCACCGCTGCTACATGTAGTCAGTGTGTTAATTCTATGGTTGAAGCACCAAGTATAGGTAAACAAAAAATAGTTACTGGTCGTCCTGCTGGTTGGCATTGGAAAGCAGTTTTTGTAGATAAAGACGGAACTGTTTATCACCGAGGAGTAGAACAACCTAAACTAAAAGGTACTCTAAAGCCTACAAACATAGAACCTAAAAAAAGAATTAGAAAGCGTGACAAGCAAAAAGTAATCCAGGAAGCTATCCAAAGAATTGCAAAGCTAAAGAGAAAGCTACCTAAGACTAGATTCAAAAAGGATAAAAAACCTATTGAAGCACAATTAAAAAAACTTCAAAAAATTGCTCAAGGTAAATTTCCTAAGAATTTTTCCATCCCTGAATTTATGGCTGAATAATTTTTTTATTCAAAATATTTTTCTTATATTTAGATCTATTAGATTAGACTAAAGGAAATCACTATGGATAAAATTATTTATGAAAGATCTGACAAGTCTATGGAACCTCAAAAAATTGTATTTGAAGTTTCTCCTGATTTGTCCTTGAAAGATTTTAAATTAAATTGTATTCGAATGGCTCAAGCATTAGGGTATAGTACCGAAACAATAAAAAAAGAATTTAACTATGTTGGAGAGTCTAGTGACCCTTCACAACTAAAATTATTATTTGGCTAGTATGAAAAAAGAAGAAAATCTTTATGACGAACCGGATTTGGAAACTCCAAAAACCGAAGAAGAAGAACCTCAAGTAAGCTTTGTATTGGGCGGTCAAGAACCTCCTGGTCCTGATATGCAAGAAATGGATTCTGGCTTATCTATAAAAGACTCTTTGCTTTATTTTATAGGTAGTGTAGATGAATTTTCTTTATTAGACTTTATGGCAAAGACTCGAACCATATTAAAAAATAGACCTGAAGAAAATGCTAAAGACCCAATAAGTGTTGTTATAGATTCCTTTGGTGGCGATGTTTATTCTACTTTAGGTATTATAGATTTTATGGAAAACTTAGAGGTCCCGGTTAATACAATAGCCAGAGGTAGATGTATGTCTGCAGCAGCAATCATATTGGCATGTGGTACTGGTGATAGGATTGCTTCGAAAAGAACTAGTCTGATGTTACATAATAGTTCCGGTGGAGCTTCAGGTACTGCAAGAGAAATTAGAATTAATATAGAACATCATGACAATCTTGATAGTGAATTATATTCTATTCTTGCTGACAAAACAAAAAAGCCAGAATCTTGGTGGAAAGAAAATTTAAGAAATGATTTATATATAAATGCTGACAAAGCTTTAGAGCTAGGTATAATAGATTCAATAGGATAATATGAAGTTAACAGATAAGCAAATCACAGACAATTGGCAAAAACTATTAGATATAGTCGAGTCTAGTTTTACTGGAAAAAGACAAAAAACTCTTTTAGCTATGTATGAGTTTTTCCAAGACCGCATGATAGTAGCTCCGGCATCAGGATTGGAACATTATCATAATTGTTTTGAAGGTGGATATGTCGACCATGTTATTCGCGTAGTCGAATGTGCAAAAAAATTAGATGCTGCTTGGAATTCAATGGGTGCTCAAGACGAAGCTTATACTCAAGAGGAATTAATCTTTGCTGCACTTCACCATGACTTAGGTAAAGTAGGTGATCGTGAAAATCCATATTACGTTCCAAACCCAAGCGAGTGGCATAGAAAAAATCAAGGTAAGATTTATGACTTCTGTGAAAATCTACAACACATGAGTGTTCCTGATCGCGCACTATTTTTACTTCAAGAGTTTGGAGTTCGGTATACTGCTAATGAAGCTATTGCAATCAGATGTGCTGATGGTTTATATGATGTAGCAAGTGAGGCTTACTTTAAGACGTATAATCCTCAAAAAGAATTGCGCAATCATTTACCAATACTATTACATCATGCGGACCACATGGCTTCTAGAATAGAACATGATGCAGCTAAAAATACCAAGCCATCTATTAAACCAAAAACTATTTCTAATACAAAAAAAACTGTTTCTAAAGCAAACGAAAAAGCAACAGATTTATTTAAAGATCTATTTGGAGAATAATATGATTTATCTAGCTTTAGGATACTTATTACCATTCTATGTTATATTTAACTTATTAAGAAAGGTTGAAAAAATAACTGAACAATTAGAAGAGTCTGGTAAAGATATTCAAAATGTATATTCTGAGGTAGATAAAGCATATTCAGAAATGAAGGTTATAGATTCGAAAGGTGGTTTCCAAGCAGATGATGAGGTTGGAACTATTTTTCAAAGTCTCAAAGAAGTTATTTATATATTAGGAGATAAATATGGAAGTGATAATGAAGCTTAGCCCAGTAGAAACCTTTTATGAAAATTTGGATAAACTTCAAAGTGATTTTGAAGCTGAATATAATAGACCTGGAAAACGAGGTAGACCTCGAAAAAATAAAATGTATTTTACTCCAGTAACAGAAGAAGCTATAATTGCTTATAATAATGAAGAAAGTGAAAGATTAAAAAATAGAGTCTACAAAGAACATATACATTATCCTCTATACAAAATGGCTGAAAATCTTATTCATAGATTTAAGTTTTATTATATAGATGGTACTCCAGAAGATGTTAAATATGAAGTAATAACATTTCTTTTGGAAAAGTTAAATAAATACACACAGGATAAAGGAAGAGCGTTTTCATATTTTTCTATTGTAGCTAAAAATTATCTAATACAAAATAATAATAAAAGTTATAAAAGATTAATTTCTAAAGCAGATACTTTAGCCATTGATACTGAAAGAAATGTTACTAATGAAATAGTTAGAGCAAGTAATCTACAAACAGTAAATTCATTTATGGATAGATTTGTAGATTATTATGATGAAAAAATAGAAGATCTATATAGAAGTGATAGAGATCGAAGAATTGCTTATGCAGTTTTAGAGCTCTTTAAAAGTCGTGAAAACATCGAGAATTATAATAAGAAAGCGCTTTATATTATGATTCGAGAAATGACTGGGACAAAGACTCAGTATATCACGAAGGTTGTAAATGAGATTAAGTCTGAATATTTTAGACTTTTTACTTTATTTGATGAAGGTAAAATACAATAATCTCTAGTAGGCAATATTGCCCAAAATTAAAATGAATTTGAGGAAAATCAAATGGAATCAGTAATTAAGTATGTAACAGGATTTTTTAGTGGATTGTTAACCATCTTTATGGCAATTATCCCAGTATCAATCCTTTGGTATGTATTGACTGGTGGCTCGGTATTCGGAATCGATGTCGTAGCTAATCTTTCAAATCTAATCACTCGTGTTGGTGAAGGCGGATTTGTAGGTATTGTGGTATTAGTTTTACTAGTATCATTTTTCACCGGTAAAAAATAATTGATTTATATAATTAGTTTTTAAGTGCCCTGGCTTTATGCTGGGGCATTTTTTTTGTGCTTATATATTTATACATGAGGAGTTTTATTATGAATGGCGATCACGAAGTATTTAAGGGTAAGTCTTTTTCAGACCTGCTATCCGATATATACACAAATTCAAAAAAGAAAGAAAATCAAATTAATGGTTTAATACGGGACCTGCAACCAATGATTAAAAATATTGGTGATGCAACAGTCATAGTTCCTTTGATAGCTGAATATCTAGATGTGTCTGTAAAAAATGACGATGCTTTAGTTAAAATGGCTTCAATAGTTCAAAGAGCTATGGCTAGAACTGCACAAGCAGAAGGCAAGGGTGCTATACTAACCGAAGAAGAAAAGAAGCAACTTATTGAAGTTGCCCAAGAGTTAGAAGACAGAGAAAAAAATGGCTAAGGTTTTTTCACCAAATAGATCTACACCTTCTGGAGCCAATCCCGTTGGCGTTCCTAATATTACTTATGCTGAAGTTGCTCAAGTTTTATTGGATGCATCCGATGATGCTTTTAATCCCCCTGGCAATGTAAATATTGGTAGTATTAAGGCCAGGCTTTTAGACACAGAAAGGGGTAAACCTGTAGAAGACTTAACTTGGTATGCTCCTTTAAATATTAATGACACCTATATCCCAATAATCGGTGAAGTAGTTATGTTGGTCCAAGCACCAAATAGAAATATTGTTAGAGCTAAAAAATCCATAGAGTATTATTATTTATCTGTAGTATCTATGATGGGTAATGTAACTAATAATGCTATAAAGGGATTTTCTAAACCTATTAAGCAAAGTGACCTAGTATCTTATACGGGAAACCAAGAGTCAGGCACTACAGATTCTTTAGGTGATTATATTCCTGAACTTGCTAAATCTAACCTAATAGCTTTTGAGGGTGATAAGCTAATTCAAGGTAGATGGGGTCATGGTATTAGGTTTACAAATACTTCAAATGGTTCTAGCCAACCTTCGTTTTGGAATAAAGATGGTAACGATGGTGATCCTTTGATTGTAATTTCTAATGGACATGCCAGCACTTATCCAGATTCTTATTTGGAATCTATAAACGATGATGCTTCTACTATAGTTTTATCCTCTGCGCAATCTATAGATCTTGAAGTTGGAAACCCTGTACATCAATCTTTACAATCAATAAATCAATTTAGTGCAGGCCAGCTAGTTTTAAATTCTGATAGGATAGTTTTAAATTCAAAAAGCGATGGTGTTATTATTACTGGTAAAACTGGTGTATATATATCTACCCCGAATTGGAAAACCGATTTTAATGAACTAATGGATGTGTTGGAAATAGTTATTACCGAGCTGAATGATTTTATGTCTGGTAGCAAACCAGCACCAACAGGTGGAGGACCTACAGGGCCAACTCCTTCGGCGGGGGCTTTAGCATCTGCATTACAAAAATTAAAACAATTAAAACAATAGGAGAATTTTTATGCCTTTAGTAAAATCAGTATTAAAAAGTAAAATAAAAAATGCATTACTATCTGAAAATGGTGATGATGCAACCCAAAAGCAAAAAGAGGCAGCCGAAAGATTGGCTTCTAAGCTTTCTAATGCTATAGATTCATATATAAGATCTGCTACTGTAGCATCAACTGGTGCAAATAGTGGAGGACCTGTTATATCAACATCAACAAGTATTTCATAATATTGTATATTTATACATGATGTATAGGAGATAAATAAATGACTAAAAAACAATTAGTAGAAGTTATAAGAAAAGTTGTTAAGAGCGAAGTTGATAAAGCAGTTAAAAATGCTATTAATGAAATTCAACAACCTAAAAAAAATTCAAACGACCGAATGTCTTTGCAAGAAGTTTTAAATCAGACTGAAAAACAAGACGAGTGGAAATCTATGGGTGAGTTTAATTCTATAGATGCTAGATCTAAATTTACATCTATGCAGGGTGGAATGGGTAATAGTATATCTGCAGGGCAATCTAATTTACTAAATGAGCCAGCAGTACAAAAAGACCAAAGTTTACAAAAAGCATTTACAAGAGATTATAGTGAATTAGTTAAAGCAATGAAGAAGAAATAAAAATGGCCCAACAAAGAACTGAAAATAGATTTAATCCTTTAGATTTTGAAACTGATGTAGCTATTGGTTTAGGTCTTCCTTTGGTTCATCCAACAGCTGGTCAAAATAACCCTCCTGCAACAGGAAGTTTAGAAGGTGGTGACGCAAATGTTGGGACATCGAAAATGTCTGGTGGAGTTTTTAATTCTACATACACAACAAAAGAACAGGTCAAAGCTAATATTAAAAATCTAGTTCTTACTAATCCTGGCGAAAGATATTATCATCCGAATTTTGGTGTTGGTGCCCAAGGTTTATTATTTGAAAATGTAACTAAAGATTTATTAAAAAAACTTGGATCTAAGATAGAGACTCAGGTAAATTTATGGTTACCATATGTTACGATTAAAGATATACAAATTAATACTGATCGTATAGACAGTAATGAACTTAGAATAAAAATAGATTATGTTATTTTTGAAAATGATTTCGATCTTCAAAGTATAACTGTATTTGCTTAGGAAATAAAATGGCTGAAAAAGATATAAAATATTTAAATAAAGATTTTTCGGGATTCCGAGATAACTTAGTGGAGTTTGCTAAGAACTACTTTCCGGATACTTATAATGATTTTAACGAATCATCTCCTGGTATGATGTTTATAGAAATGTCTTCTTATATTGGTGACGTTTTATCATACTACACAGATTACCAATTAAGAGAAAGTTTACTTTCCCAAGCACAAGAAAGAACCAATATTTTGGATATCGCAAACTCATTGGGCTATAAAGCCAAAGCATCTGTACCAGCATATACAGATCTTAGTGTATACCAATGGTTACCTGCAAAAGAGGATGGATCGGGAAATTCTATTCCTGATATGGCTTACGCTTTAAAAATACCTACTGGAATGGAAGTTAATGCAGAATCTAATTCTGAAGTAAAATTTACTACAGTAGAGGAAGTAAACTTTTCAAATACAAGTTCTGCTGATACAAATGTTACTGTTTATAGTCTAGATGATACTACTGGTGAACCTAATGCATACCTAATAAAAACAAAAGTTAAAGCTGTTTCTGGTGGAACTCAATCTGAAACTTTTACAATAACAGAAACAAAAAAATTCAATAAAATAAAACTAGCAGCTACAAATGTTATTCAAATACAATCGGTGGTAGATGCTGATTCTAATAGATGGTATAATGTACCATATCTAGCGCAAGATACAATATTCGAAGAAATCCAAAATAATTCTACAGTAGATCCAACAACATCAGGTAATCAAAGCGAAACTCCATATCTTCTAAATCTCAGAAGAACTGGAAGAAGGTTTACTACAAAAATAGATAAAGATAATTACACTGAGCTTTTGTTTGGTGCAGGTATTTCTACTAGTCCTGATGAACTAATAATACCTAATCCATCTACAATAGGCAATGTTTTACAAATAGGTGAAACCGCTAAACTTGACGTTTCTTTTGATCCTGCAAATATGATGTTTACTAAAGCTTATGGTAAAGCTCCTAGTTCAAATCTTACTGTAACCTATTTAGCAGGTGGAGGTTTGGCATCTAATGTTGTATCTGGAGATTTAACTAAAATTGCTAGTAATTTATTTAATATAGATGAGGATGGCTTAAGCTCTTCCACATTACAGACCGTAAAAGATTCTTTAGCTGTAACAAATGAACAGCCAGCTACTGGAGGAAGATCTTCGGAATCCAACGAGGAAATACGACAGAATGCTTTGGCTTCTTATGCTTCTCAAAATAGAGCAGTAACAAAAGAAGATTATATTTCTAGAGTTTATGCTATGCCAGCAAAATTTGGTTCTATATCTAAAGCATATATAACTAGAGATGAAATTACAAATAACGAAATCGACAGTAATCCTTTAGCTTTGAACTTATATGTTTTAAGCTATGATCTAAATAGTAATTTAACTATAGCTAACGATACTACAAAAAGAAATTTACAAACATATTTAAGTCAGTATAGAATCCTAACTGATGCTATCAATATAAGAAATGGTTTTGTAGTTAATATAGGTATTGATTTTGAAATAATTGTTTTACCTAGTTTTAATGGTAAAGAGGTTTTAGTTAGAGCAATCGATCGAGTTAAAAAGTACTTTGATATAGAACAGTGGCAATTCAATCAACCAATTCTTTTAAATGACTTAGCAGCAAAACTTAGTGTTGTAGAAGGTGTTCAAGCATTGGTAGATATTAAGATTAAAAATAACGTAAGTACAGCTTCAGGTTATTCAGGTAATGAATATGATATAACAACAGCTACTTCTAATAATGTAATCTATCCTTCTCAAGATCCTTGCATTTTTGAAGTTAAATATCCTGATGCTGATATTCGCGGTAAAGTGGTTGGGTACTAATTATGATATATTCTATTTTTCCAAAAGCGGATACAACTTGTTACGAAAGGTATCCAAATAAAAATACCGGTTTAGATGAAATATTAGAGCTGGAAAAAATTGTGTCTAGCTCTACAATAGCTGGATTATATAATACAAGAATCCTAATGGATTTTGATTTGTACAATCTTTCCCAATCATTAAATACTGAAGGTGTAAATCCCGATAAATTTTATTTGAACTTGTATGTAGCAGATAAGAATACTCCAGAGCCATCTAGGATACAGTATGGGTATCCTGAAAATACTGATTGGGTAGCTGGTATAGGGAAATCAACTCATAATCCTGAAACCAAAGATGGTGCTAGCTGGAAATATAGAACTGGAACTAGTCAATGGACTGGTGCTGATGGAGCTGGGCCCGAAAATAATTCCGCTATTAGTATAATATTATCTGAAAGTAAAAATGATATTCGAGCTGATTTAACCGGTTTAATTAATTCTACTTGGAACATATCTGCAAATCCTGGAATTCTTATAAGAAGACCTGCAAGTGAAGAAAATGATGGTAAAAGATATGGCTATTTAAAATTCTTTTCTAATGATACTTCTACTGTTTATAGACCTAAATTAGATATTTGTTATAATGACCATTCATGGGTTACTGGAAGTCTTTTAGCTTTAGATACAACCAAGGATTGTTTTGTTTATCTTAAAAATAATTATCAATCATTAAAAATTAATTCGACAGTAAAATTTAGATTTGAAGCCAGAGAAAAATATCCAGCCAAGACATATGGATCTTCAACATCTAATTTAGTAACTAAGTATTTTCCTAGTTCTAGTTATTATTCTTTAGTAGATTATAAAACTGGCGAAGTGGTTATTCCTTTCGATACAACATATACTAAAATCAGTTGTGATGGCTTAGGAAACTATGCTAATTTAAAACTTAGTGGATTGTATCCTGATAGACTTTACAAGTTTAATGTTAGGATAGATAATTCTGATGGTACAACAAAGTATCATGATATAGATCATATTTTTAAGGTGGTAGAATAATGGCAGCAGCAACGGGTAATCAAAATTCTCAAATGGCTAATGAAGCACCTATGACACAAACGACTCCTCAAGCATCCACGGTTTCGGTAACTACTTCTGGCCAATCAATACCAACTCCTTCTATGCAAACTTTCGAGGAGGCAAATTCTGGAGACAGGGTCCAATCTGAAATAACGTTTAATTTTAATACAGCTGAAGCAAAATTCAATGATGTTTCGGAGCCTATTTTGGACATGTCTAATGATGAGAATATTATATCAATAGATGCCAGAGCTATAGTATATAAAGAAATTCCATTTGGTGAAATAATAAATACTGAATTTAAAACATATCCTTTTAAAGGCTAATATGAAAATAATACCATCATTTAAAAATTCTAAAGTTAACAAAGTAGCTAAGTACTTAGATGACTCTATAGCTTTATTAGCTATAGATTCTCCTGCTAATGATAAAGAGTGGGTTGCTAGATATGAGCTATTTATTGGTGGGAACATTATATCTACATCAGAGCTTTTAGATCCTAATACAACATCTATTGTTAATGCTTCGGTCATTGACAATGTACCATTAATAGATTTAGATGTAAATAATTTATTGGCAAATGAAAACTTACCACCAAACAATTATGATGTTAAAATTCATTTGCATAGAAGACTGGATAGGTCTAATCAGGTGGGTAGATCTTTTCCAGTATCATTTTATGTTAAAGAGATATCTCCAAAAAGAGATGAAATAGTTTTAGGTGTTCATGACCCATTACTAATAGAGGGAAACTCTTTACAAGCTCAAAATACTATAAATAAGTACTGGGTTAGAGCCCGAGTTTTAATTCAAAATAATATTGGCCTTAAAAATAAAGTATTTGTTTTTGAAAATGGTGATGTTTACAATGTAATAAATCAGAGAGTAGATGACGTTCCAAGATCTCCTACAACACTAATAGGAAAACCTAGTGAAGGTACTTTAGTTTTAAAACTTTCAAGACCATTAGTAAAATCCATTGGTAATGGTGACCTTTGTATATTGGAACAACAAGTAACTCCTGCAAGACAAGTCAAAGTAAAAATACAAGCTCAGCCTATTCCTAATACAAATTACAAAATGAAGCTGCCGGACTTTTCAGTTCCAGCCGGATCTACATCAGCTCCTACTTCTACTAAATTTGAATCGTGGAGTTCTTTATTAGGTTCTAATACTGAAACAAAAAATAGACTTTTAAATAGTGTTTTTAGTTCTTCTACAGCTCATTCTGCAAACCTTGGTATAGATTATCGAAAATATTCTAACTTTGTACACTTTAGTTCTGCAAATGAAAGACTGGAAAATTTTAAATATAAGATCCAGCTAATAGAGTATTATGATACTAAACTAACAGCTTTATCTTCAGCAACGTCTTCTACTATATCTGCAAATAAAACAAATTATATTAATAAAAAAAATAAAATAATAGGGTCATTTGATGGTTACGAAAATTATTTATACTACGAGTCTAGTTCTTACGAATCTAGTTCTTATGGTATATTCAATGCATCCACATGGCCAAAAACAACGTCAAACAAGCCATATGTATTAGCTTCAGTTAACTCTTCAGCAGTAACATCTTGGCTAGCTACACAATCTGCAGCGGCTTTAGATTATGATATAGACAATGATTATAATTTAGAAAAAACAGTTCCTGACCATGTAAGACTAGATCCTCAAAATGCAAACTACTTAATGTTTGTTAATATGTGTGGACAGCATTATGATCAATTATATAATTATGTAGATCACTTAACAAAAATACATGATAGAACCAATGACTTAGATATTGGTATTTCTAAAGATATTATATGGGATACATTAAAGTCTTTAGGTTGGAATGGTATTAATGGCTACAACTTCGAAGATTTGTGGTCATATAATTTAGGCTCCGATGAAACTGGAGCTTATCAAACTACAGAATCTGGTAGTACCCAAACATTTGTTGTATCGTCTTCTATGCCAACCTCGGACATAACAAAAGAGATTTGGTTAAGAACTTTAAATAACTTACCATACATTTTAAAAACCAAAGGTACTGAAAGATCCATAAGAGCATTGACTAATATTTATGGCTTACCACCAACAGTTCTTAGAGTAAGAGAATATGGTGGTGCGCCTAAAGATATGTCTACTAACCAATATATAAAGTATGAACAATTTAATCAGTCTTTAGTATTTGGTTCAGGAGAACCTTATTTAAAATTACCATGGGGTCAATTATCAAATTCTGTTATTACCCAGTTGCCTTCAAATGCAATACCCCCAAGCGTAATTGAATTCCGGTTAAATTGTAATACTCCTCAGAATTCAATTATAATGCATCAACATGCAGGTAATAATGCTACAAACTGGCAAATAGAATTAGAGAAACATCCATCTGCTAGTAATACTAATTCTGGATATTATAATTATGGTAGAGTCTGGTCGTATATTCGACATGATGGAACAGTATCTACTGACTTTTCTGGCTCTGCTACAGATTGGGCTCCTATTTTTGATAATGATTGGTGGAATATACAATTTGGTATTAATGATTCCAATTATTCTTCTACATACGACCAAACATTTAAATTGGATTTATGGAAAGCTCCAGACCATGCCAAAGGAATTGTTACTCATAAATACCATTCTACAAATTCAATAAATAATCAACATTTTTGGAGAGGTACTGCTAAGCCCGTTATTGTTGGATATGGTGATGGTACACAAGAAGGTCAATTCGTAGCAGGTACTTATGAAAGTAATGCTTCAAATAGATTACAAGGATTTACTGGTAGCATTCAGGAAATTCGTTATTGGGCATTTAATAATGATGCAAGACTTACAGATGCTGCTTTTACTAATCACGTCCTTTCTCCATTATCTATAGAAGGAAATACATATACTGCATCATATACAGATTTAGTTTATAGGCTTCCATTAGGATCTGACAATAAAGCTTATACTCTTACTAATGGAACTAAAATTTTATCTGCACATCCGAACCAAAATAAACTAGATATATTTAAAAGTTCAAGTGGGTATTTGGCTTATGATGTTAATTCGGGATCTGCTTATAACTTTACTGGTACTTCTGCTGACTGGCAATATGAAGAAGAGTCTTATTTTACTGTAGTCCCTGAAATCATAGGATCTAGAGCAATATCAGATAAAATTAGAATTGAGTCTGGGAGTATTACTGGTGAATTAAAAAGGAATCAGTCCATAGTTAGTAGTTCTATAGAATTAGCATCTGTAGATTCACCTATGTTAGGAATCTATTATTCTCCTGTAGATGATATAGATATAGATATTTCCCATCAAATAGGTGGAGCTAAGTTCGATGACTTTGTCGGAAACCCTAGGGATGCATATCGAACCAAATATAAAGAATTAAATCATATTAGAAATCACTATTGGTCTAAGTATAATACTTCACCTACATTTGGAGCTTATCTTAAAGTTCTAAAGTATTTTGATCATTCAATATTTAAACAGGCTGAATCTTTAGTACCTGGCCGAGCAAAAGATCAAACTGGTTTAATGATTAAGCCAAATCTATTAGAAAGACCAACAATAGTAAGGGTTTCAGAATCATTTGAAAATCGTACATTTGGAATGAGTGATTTAGTAGCTAATAAAGTTGATTATAAATTTAGCAAAGAAACTATGGATCTGGGGTTTGTTTCTAATCAAACTTACGATGGATCTATTCATGCGAATAATAAAACATACTTAGTATATGATAGGGACTTATCCCAAAAAGCAAATAGCAACTTAGTAAATAGCTTTGATGAATCTGCTGGTGGTGACCGAACAATTGGTGGAATGGCTTCTCAGGACGTACCAACTTATGATAGTTCTGTAGTAAGTAAAAAATACACGCAGAAGACTTCAGGGAGCAATTCTGGTTCTGTAGCTGTCCAAGACTTCGTTCCTACAGCAATAAAAAATCAAAGATATGGTGGAACTAAATATGGCTCTATCAATGGATCAATTGGTGGTATAATAAATTTAGTTAATGACCCTACTGTAACCGGAACGGGTTTATTTGACAATACAACTACGGATAATATTAAGTGTGCAATAGAAGTTGTTGAAACTAATGCAATAGAATTAGAAGTAACTGAACGTACTATTAATAGTAGAGGTGACATTACATTAAGGTAAAAAATATAAATTCTGGATATTTATATACAGATAGGCTGAAAGGCCGAAATTAACAAAGGAGTTTACAATGGGATATTTAGATAAATCATCAATTACTGTAGATGCTATTCTTACTAAAAGAGGTAGAGAAAAATTGGCATCTGGAGATTTTACAATTACAAAATTTGCCTTAGCTGATGATGAAGTTGATTATGCACTTTGGGATGAAAGCCATTCTAGAGGAACCTTATTTTATGGCCAAGCTATTGAAAATTTACCTATGGTAGAAGCTATTCCTGATGAATCTAAAGTTATGAGGTATAAGCTTATGACTCTTAGTAAAAATATTCAAAAATTGCCTTTCTTACAATTAACTCCTGCGGATGCAACATTTACACTAACAGGCTTAGGTTCTACCGGGACTATTACAGCAAAAACATCAACGTCTGTTTCTGGTGGTGCAAACTTTGGAGATACAGCATATACAGCTATAATTTCAGACAAAAGTGTTGCTGAATTCGGCGGCGTTGTTAATCCAAATGAACCTGGAACGACTTCAAGAACGTTTAATGTAGTTAATGGTATTGCTTCTATTATATTTTATGGAAACCCATCAGAAGCAGTTGCTAAATCTACAACACTTACAATAGTAGGTAACCAAACTGGTATCACTGGAACTGTAGCAATTAGTGTACCTAAATTAACAACATAATAATGGCAAATAGATATGTTCCCGGTTTAGAATCATACAAAAAAAGAATAAGGAAACTTAAAGAAATGGCTAATTTAGTAAAACCCACGAATACAACATTTATAGACTTTGATTATATATATGCATCCGATGCTGATGTAGGTGATCTTACTAAAGTAGTCGGTGGTGATGTAATTATAAATACTGTTGGTGATAGAATTAATTCTGCAATGTGGGATACTGGTGATCCGCTACTAACCACTGGAGAATTTTTTACTTCATCTGCCCAATCAGGTTCTTCTGGTGAATATTACTTAGATGTTTACAGGGCAAATCCTCAAACCGATTCAACACAGGCATCACAATTTTCGGTTGCTTATGGTAATTACCATGGTTCTGGTTCTTCTAACCTAGAAGGTCAATCTTATGGTTATACACCAACAAAAGCAATATATTCTCAGTATGCTGCATTATTAGAAGATAAAAATGATAGTGATACCGATTTTAAATTTGATATTGGTGGTTCTGCTAAAGATTCTATTTACGTTATTAATATTGGTAGAAACAATTTAAAAGAATCAATGGATCCTGGTAACTGGGAATTAAAAATTTCTGGTTCAAATGGAACAACAATTCAATTAATAGATACTTTAACTGGTTCTGGCTCTAACGACCAAGGTGATGGCCCTCATAATATAATTTCAGGATCTATTGCAAATGGCCAATCTGGTACTAATATTTATGGTAAGTTTTATCCTAAATATGGTATAATGATATTAGATCAAGTAAAAGTAAATGCTTCTGCAACAATCACTTTGGATGCTACAAATTACTGCTATGATTGTTCGGAAGGAACAACTCAAACATCTATGATTAATCAAAACCCTTTACATTTATTCAATGCTATTAAAGGTGGAGCACATTTTAAAGCTAGAAATACAGAGCATTTACATTCCAGAACTTATTTCTGTAGAATTCCTAGCTATGCAGCTAATCATTCTGCAAACCCAACATTTGTAGCAGAAGGATCTACAGATGGAACCTTTAGACATGCTTCAATGGTTGGCAATCCTAAAAGTTATATAACTACAGTAGGTCTTTATGATGAGAATAATGAATTGCTAGCTGTAGCAAAACTTTCTAAGCCATTATTAAAATCATTCCAAAGGGAAGCTTTAGTTCGTGTAAGATTAGAATACTAAAAGGCTAAAGAATGGGCTATACATTCAAACAGATTGCCACTAAAAATATTACTAAACATACTGCACACAAAAAGTATGAAATAGCAATATCAGATTCTACGGGAAGCTTTGACGACTTAAATGTTTTTGCTTACCAAGGAGCTTCTAATTCTTTAGAGTGGGATTCTGCAAATAATACACTTACTACTAATGGTTATGCTAAACGTGATATATATGATTCTATTCGTAGTGATTTTTACAAGTCTTGTTTTTCAGGGGCTTTTACAGGATTACTTTCTCAAAATCCAACAGGTAGTAAAATTGTAAAAACTTCTTTACAATCATCTATAAATGTTATATCGATTCCCCACCTTATGAAAAGTGATAAACTAAAACCTGGTGAAATAAAAATAACTTCTGGATCTCTAATACTTTCTGATGATAGCAATGGTAATTTAATATCCGGTTCAACAAATGTAGGAAATGTATTTTATGATTATGGAGTTATAGTTTTAAATGCAAGTGCATCTGGAAATTGGTCAAATGCTTTTTCACATTGTAATTTAGAATTTAAAAATACTTATGTTATGGAAGAACATGAATACATGTGTAATATAGGTAAGGAAGAATTCAACGCCAGTACCAATCAGTCTATTTTATCTGACATACCCAATAAAAAACTAAAGTCGATAGTAACATCATCAGCATGGAATCCATATATAACCACTGTAGGTCTATATGACCAAGACAATAACTTATTGGCTGTAGGTAAACTGGGTCAACCAATTAAAAAGTCTGAAAAATACGATACATCATTTATTATAAGATTTGACACATAATGAGCCATTGGAAATATAAAGGAAAATATCTTAGGGAAGTACCTGAAGGATTTTTCGGTTTTGTTTATTTAATTACTAACATTCTTACTAGTAAAAAGTATATAGGCCGTAAATACTTCGGAACATCTCGACGGATTAAAGTTAAGGGTAAAACCCGCAGAAAAGTTGTTCGCAAAGAATCCGACTGGAGAACTTACGTTGGTAGTTCCAAATCAGTATTAGCAGATATTAATGAATATGGAATTGACAAGTTTAAGTTTCAAATTTTATTTTTGGGTGAAACAAAGGGCCAAGTAAATTACATGGAAGAAAATATCCAACACAAATCTGATGTTATGATCCGCCAAGATTATTATAATGATTGTGTTGGTAGTAGAAAATTTGTTTCTGTAAAATTTACTGAAAAATCAAAAAAGCTAATCTTAGAAACAAAACTCCCTAAATAATTTTATATCTCGCATATTTTTCTTATATTTAACCTATGATAAAAGTGCAAATAAAGAAACTATTAGAATCCGTTTTAGGTAAGGGCCAAGATAAAAACCAAGGAGATGTTTGGTTTCATTGTCCATACTGTCACCATCCAAAACCTAAACTTTCTGTAAACACTATAAATCAAAAATGGCAATGTTGGGTCTGTGGGAAAAAAGGTCGCAAGCTTGTAAACATTCTAAAATCAATAGGTGCTTCATATCAAAAAATAAAAGACCTCGGTAAATTAGTTGGTGAAATAGATACTCGAGCTTTTAAAAAAACACATGAGAATCTTTGTTTACCTTTAGAATATATTCCAATATTAAGTGGTAATATGAAAAGTCCTGACTATAGAAATGCAGTTAAATACTTAAAGTCTAGAGGAATTAAAAAGTATGATATTCTTAGGTATTCTATTGGCTATTGTGAGTCTGGAGAATATGGTGGTATGATTATAATTCCTAGCTACGATGCAAATGGAGAACTTAACTTTTTTACTGCAAGATCTTTTTATGATGTGGACTTTAAGCATAAAAACCCTCAGGTGTCTAAAGATATAATAGGTTATGATTTGCTAGTAAATTGGAATGAACCTGTAAATATAGTTGAAGGACCTTTTGATGCTTTAGCTATTGGTGAAAATGCTATTCCTCTTTTTGGAAAGTTAATACAGAATAAATTAAAACATAAAATATTGCAAAGTAAAATGCCAAGAATAAATTTATTATTGGATGCAGATGCAAGAGCTAAAGCATTAGAACATGCGGAGTATTTTATGAATAATAATATAATTGTGCACCTAATAGAATTGGCAGATTCTGATCCTAGTGAATTAGGTAAAAGTAAAATTTTGGAAATGATAAAAGCTTCAGAGCCTTTAACATTTAGTAGATTGATGGGGTATAAACTATATGCAAACGGTTGATATTAATGTTGGTTTTAATAATGTAGAAAAAATATTGCACATTGCAGATATTCATATTAGAAATTATAAAAGACATAAAGAATATAGATCTGTATTTTCTCAGTTATATAAAGATGTAAAAAAATTACCTAAAAATTCTTTAGTTTATATAGCCGGGGATATAGTACACAATAAAATAGACATGTCTCCTGAACTAATTCATTTGACAAGAGAATTTTTAATTTCTTTGGCGGATATAAGACCTACTATTTTTATTCGTGGTAATCACGATATGAATTTAAATAATAAAAGTCGAATGGATGCGCTAAAGCCTATTTATGACTCCTTAGAGCATCCCAACTTGTTTTATCTAGATCAAACCAAGGTGTATAACATTGCAGATATTCAGTTTTCTGTTTTTGACATTGCAGATGAGTATGAAAATTACATTAAGGCTTCTGACATGGCAGATGAAAAATTAAAGGTGGCTTTATTTCATGGAGCTGTAGATTCATCTATGACTGATGCAGGATTTAAGGTTAGAAATGACCACTATTCCATAAAAATGTTTGCTGGCTACGACCTTGTTCTTTTAGGAGATATACATAAAAATCAATACTTAGATATAAATAAAACTGTCCACTATCCAGGAAGTTTAGTTCAACAAAATTTTGGAGAATCTTATGAAACCCATGGTTATACTACTTGGGACCTTAGCGACTTGTCTAGTAGCTTTACTAATATCCATAACGATTATGGCTTCTATACCATTAATATTGATAATGGGGTGTTACCTAGCATTAAAGACATTCCTAGGTTTCCTAGATTAAGAATTAGAACCAGTAATACAACAGAAGCAGAGCTTAAAAATTTAATGCTACAGATAAGAAAAAAATCTTCTTTTTCTGATGTAATGGTTATTAAGACTGACAAAATAAAAGGGTCTTCAGAAAATAAAGTAGCCAAAGCTTTACTTAAAGATGTTAGAGATATTGAATACCAAAATGATCTTTTAGATGATTATATATCTAGAAATTATTCTTTAGAACCAGATATGGTGGCTA
>VMHT01115924.1_pt1 | contig 21508 bp, 15 predicted proteins | sample 4693611 | NCBI WGS metagenome assembly VMHT01 (sample SAMN12280063, study PRJNA550983) | marine metagenome | isolation source: seawater sampled from same location over 5 years 0.02-0.2 micron viral filtrate | place: USA: collected off the coast of southern California halfway between the port... ...
GCCAACGCGTGTTTATTCAATATGCTGTAGGGGGTGTAAAGCGCATCGGCATACACTACTAAACTTCTCAAACGGGCGTGTGAAACCCCAAACTCAATGATAAAATACTTTTCTAGTATCAATAAATTCACGGGCCAGAACTGAATAATGAAAGACAACAAAAGCCGAATTTGTATAGCCACCGCACGTAATGACGGCACCACAGAAAGGGTTAATGCGATATTAAACGGTTTACATTTTGCCCAAAAGCATAATCTTCCCTTTCACTTCAGTTGGGTTAACGACAACCATAATAGTAAAAACAAACTATTAGATATTAACCCTAATCTTCCCGATTTTTTCAGCCGTGAATGTAAAGCGCATTTTCTGTCACTGGAAGATTTCAGATCCCGTTTTTCCTCGTCAAAAGATACCAAGCCCGACTCTGTTACCGGAGCGAGTTTTAATGCAGAGGATGCGCCGGGTACAAACGACACTGTGTTGATTCCCACGGTCAAAACCTACTCTGAGACAGACTATGCCGCAGTAGTAAACTACCTATTCGACCAAACAGTATCTTCGGATATCGCCCATTTGAATAAAGAATATCAGGGAGCGGTTGGGATTCATTACCGCGGGGGGGACGTAATTTACGGCCGGCATAGAATGACCAGGCATGCTCTGTTCAACAAGTCAGCGTCACTGGCAATGGTTGAAGCCGTCATCGCTCGGAATAAGAAAAGTCGCATTATTGTTTTTGGCACACCGGTCGGCGAAACACTGGACGAGCTTAGATACCTATCTAAAAAATACAGTAACGTTGAACTTGCGGTCGATATTATCGGCCAGCAAAGAGACAGCGTTATCAAAGAATGTTTTTTAATGAGTTACTGCTCCTGCTTGTACTCCGCCGCAGGAACAGGAGTGTCACGCTTAGCCAAAAAAATTAACAGAAATCTTGAAATCATTAAATTTGTGGATTATTTCAGTAAAAAAGAATTGCTTCATATTCTGGAAAAAGGCGCAGACAACAAAAGCTATACCGATCTTCAAAGATGTAATAATGCATTAAAAGCTATCGCTATGAAAAGTGCAAAACAGCAGATTTTAAAAAAATTGATTAGCGAACTAGATCCGACGAACTCTTCTAACTTGCTTTGATATGAATTAGTGTGATTACCAAGGGATACTGACGGTATAATTACCAAGCGATTTTGACGTATTCACACTATCAATGTTGCCGCGCTTCAGCAAGCTTTGCCAAACGTAACTCAGTGGTATTCATATTTTCCCTTAACCAGATATTACGAACGCCGCTAGCGTGTATGTCGACGTTTCTTTCGGACTTGAGCAGCCGTGATACCTTAGATTGTCCGAGGTGTGGGTTAGCGAGGGAGAATTCTATGACGACTTCTCAATGGCTCTGCCAGTACGATTTTTGTGATGAAGATCTGGCGTTTCCTGACGTTTTAGCGACTCGATTCCACCTTGCTTTATCAGTTTACGATGGCGATAAATAGTATCGCGGGAGACGCCACTAAGTCGGGATGCTTCAGCCACATTTCCAAGCCTGTCAGCCAACGCTAATACCTCAAGCTTCTTCTGGACTTTATTGTCCTCCGAGGACAATTTTTCAGGTTCAGTGACTTCTGTTACCTGTAGCTTTCGTCCGGCAAAGTAAGCATCGAACCGCTTATTTTTACCCTTACGAATTTCAATTTTCTGGTTTGCGATTGAATGCTTAAGCGGTGAGTTGATAAAGTAGAGTTTTCCGCTGTAACTAAACGTATGGTCGTTACGGATCTTCCGGTAGACCTTGGTGATACAGATATCATCAAGATTGGTGTAGCGTGAAACAGGTGTATATTCGTTGTCTGATGTTCTTGATTTTACAATCAGGTTTTTACGCCAGAACTGAGGGATGAAGACGTGTTGGAGGTAGCTATTTGCGCCTGTCATATCAGTAATATTGTTAAGTTGTAACTCCGGTATCAACCTGTCTTGCAGGGTATCGAAGGCGCGTTCAATCCTGCCTTTACCCTGAGGAGAGCTAGCGAAGATGATTTCAATCCCTAATTCCTCACAGGCCCGTTGCATCTGGGAGAAGTTGCAACGTTTAAGGCCACCGAATATTCCGGCACGATCAACATATAGGGTTTTAAATACACCGTATTTCTCAACGACTGAGCGCATTACTTTCATACATCCTTCAGTCGTTTCTGACGGAAAGAACTCAGCATGAATATCACTGTTGACATCATCAATCATGGCGATTAAACACGACTTCTTATCGCCGAACCAACGATGTGTGCTGCCGTCCATTTGTAGCATTAATCCGGGTGCTTTTATTCGCTCTCTGCGTTTGTGAACTTGGCTACGCCTGCGCTTAGCCCGTTTTACATGATGTATATCATGTGCCCACTTGCGGAGTGTCTCGCGCTTTACAATGATACGTTCATGAGTCTCAAGCATCTCGGCGAGGTGCAACAGATTGAGGTCATAGTATTTCTTGCGGATTAGCGACTGGACTTGCTGTTTAAGCCAGTCAGGCTTTTTATTAACTGGCTCGCTGCCCGTATTTCCGTAAACAATGAACTGTAACCTTGGCTTCGGTAACGCTGCAAATAACGTTCAACAGTGCGTCTGGATTTATTGAGGAGCTTAGTGGCATTGGCTATCGTAATTTTACGCTCAGCCACTTTCGCGATAACATCAACTGTCAATTGAGCTTTGGAATTCAATACAATCATCCTTAGCGTTCCTCAAATGCGCAAACAAAACATTCAAAGAACACGGTTAAAGATAACCGTCAATTTCCCTTGATAATTAGCGACTACGACAGAATCGCGTGGTAATTAAAGTACGACAAAATCGCTTGGTGTTAACATTATTATTTGAATTAGTTTCGAATTGACCTGACATTTCAAGGTTATAAATTATTTTTACGACGACATAAAAACGACTATATTAGTCGATGTTTGTGCGGTTTGATACAATAGTTAACAATACTTTTTTGACGACTAAGAGTGGAAAGCGCCATATGAAATGTAAAGCTCGCACCGCCTGCAAGCGCTCCAGGTTAAATACATTTTATATGGCCATAGAAATCAACGTCGGGGCCGATAACTCCGCTATTTTTTGAAGAATTTCAGACAAAGCTATAGCGGATAAGGACAAAACTATACAATGAATGAATAAAAAATCGCTAATTTAAAAGTTAGGAATTAGAACGTTAAAATTTTAAATTACTTTCAGATTTCGAACTAACCTTTTAAATGGTCTTCATTACTGAAGTCTAAAGAAATAGGTGAACTCAAATCAGGATCAAAACCTGAAGGGTTTTTTACAGAAAAATCTGATTCTGCTGCATATGTCACTGAAGATAAATTAGATAAGCCATTATCTATTCTATTATTTAAAGAGCTTTGAATGCCTTCTAAGCGAGCAATTAACTTTTCTTCATCAGACTTAGTGCTTAACCTTTTGATACTATCAGATAGTTTTTTTATCTCATTGAATAGTACATCAGTTTGTTCGTCATTCACCATCTGTTTTTGAACTAACTTCTTAAGCGTGAAAGCGGCAACACTATTATCTAACTCTTTTACTTTTTCAGAATCTTCAGCTCCTTTTTTATATATATAAAAATCAGCGAAAGAACTATCGTTAGGAAGCGATGGATTAAAGGGATAAAAGTTAGGCTCTATTTGAACGAGCGACCAATCAGGAAACCGCTGTTTTATATCATCGTCGAACTTTCTAAAACGCACATACTCGGCGTCTTCATTGACGCCACGCATGTAGAGTGTCTGTGAATTACTGTAAATAATTACGAATCTAGACGCTAAGCTAAAAAGATGCTCAAGATACAAGTCGTAAACTTTATCGTTTGATAAGTGATAAATTACATCAAGAGACACACCTAAATCAAAATTACCGAAAAATGAAGGATTAAAAGTATTTGGAACATAGTGATAAAACTCTTTAAGACAATCACCTTCAAATCTTTCAATACAATTGTCTACGGTGGTCCTACTTATATCAAAGCCAACATAGCTCGGATAGTCAATTTTTTCCAACTGAGAACCATCCCCACACCCAAGTTCAAAGACAGACTTGAAAGAGTGCTTAGTAAGAAAGCAGTTAAGGAAACTGGACTTAAATTTAGCAAGTCTCGAGTAGGATCCTGGCCCGCTATTTCTGCCTTTTTGATAACGAGACTCCCAGTATTCAGCGGTATCAAAAGTACTTTTATTTGACATAAATAAAACCTGAAGCTAATTTAAGTAACTATTAAATACTGAAATAGGTAAAATACTATTCATAAGATACTAAAAATTCTACTTTACCATGGGATACAAACTCTAAAACTAAGTGTTCGCACATCAAATTATCCACAACACCATTTACACCTTGTAAGCTACGCCAACCGATTTCTAAATTAGGGGAAGAGTTATAATTATTTCTAGATAAAGCTGAGTCAAACGATGGCTCTATACTTATACTATTTACTTCAGACTTTAATAAAATACTATTACCTTCTATAGTAAATTTAAAATTATTAGGGATTATAAATCTATGTATACAAAATTTATTTTGATCTAACTCATCTTTAAATTTAATGGTTTTCTCAATTTCATTTATAACCACCTGTCGGGATATTTCGCATCCCAAAACTCTATTGTGAACCCCGGATAACGTTACTTTTTTACATTCTAAAACCGGCTCTCCTAAACAAGAAAAACCTTGGTGAGATTGAGCTCTGTTTTTCCATGGCATATCAAATGGAATGATTGTAGAGTGCAGGTACTCGGAACGCGTATCGACTTCGTCTAGGCTTATAATATCAGAATAACCACCATCAATTATAACATCCTCTCCGTTAACTCGCAGAAAAACTCCTAAATCATCATTTTGCTTGTGTACGTATGAATGCCAACTTGCATTCATTACAAAATGAAGTTTACTAGAGCGAAATACTGATACTCCAAGCGTTTTGTTGTGAAATACACCAACTTCTTTTGACTCAGGCGAAAGCGCCTTTTTTGGAATTTCATCGCCAAAAGCTTTTTTGAGAATATGAGGCTTGGGCTCGGGAAAAGAATCGCCAATCGTTATATATTTACCATCATCCTTTAACAAAAAACCTAAAGATTTTTTTGACGCTTTTTTTATCTTCTCTACCCTCTCAATCAGTGAATTTAATTCACGATTGTAAAGTGTAGAGCTACCTAAGTGCATTACATCCAGTAGTTCCAAAGCAATACCTAGGTTATATTCCTGGTAGGAGATCGAATGCTCTTTACAAAAACCTTCATCATCAAAAATAGAATTAAGTTGATCATTGACTCTATCTAGTACGAACTGTATATCTATTCCATCTTTTTTTAAAAAGTAGCTATCTGTTAAAAGAACTTTCAGTAGAGCTTTATCAACCATCAATCCATGGTTATTATTCTTCTTGTATGTTTCTTTTAAGCACGACCTGACTGTTTTTAATAGCTCTTTTCTTAGTTGTACATTAAACAAGCTACTTCTTCGACTTTTCTTTAATGCATCTAGAAGTACTAACATTCTAATACTTGCTGTGTGATCAGCATTTATACCTAAATAAAACTTACTTTTATTGGTTTTAGTTTGCTTATGGTAAGTAATAAAAGACTTCAATAAATTTTCTTTTACATTTTCGTCTTTTATCTGACCCAGCCATCGAAGTGACATAATGTGATGGCAGACATTGCTAGGATAATTGTTATCAAAATACCAGTTACCAGCCTCTTTAAACAAAATCGGACCATAACCTCTATAATTAATAGAATATAACTCTTTTTTCGAGTAAGCAAGATTTAGAGTACACTCTAGTTGATTATCTTTGTTAGATTTTATAGAGAAAGCATTGTTTTTAGTAAATATACCGTACTTTTCCGATTCATATGAATCTATCTCTTTGAAATCTTGCGAGCCATTAAGTGTCAGCTTTAAAGCTCTATTTTCGTCTTGAGGTACTAAAAGACTATTAGATGATTCATATAACCCTTCGCTCGAATAGTAATTTACTAATAAAGTTTCATCTATGCTGTCAACACACGTATCTTTTATGGTAATTTTACCTTCTTCAAGTTTATTTAAGTCAATCTCTCTTGTTATTTCATTGCCAAAGCAGAAGCTTTTCCCCAAGATTTTACCTTTGGAAAAGAAAACCTCCGTATGGTTCCCATCGAGATCTACAACCTTCCTTGCAGCACCTTTTCCTTCTATATAAGGGACATTATGAGAAGTAGGTGAGCGTAGCGCAATTCTTTTCTTGTCTTTCTCATTGTGAGACCCCAAACCGCCATCACCTAGTAACACCTTTCCATCAAAATATAGGTGTATCGAAAGATCGTCATCATGACGATGATAGTGTGATAAATGTGAAGCCTTAAATATTAAATGGAAATCTTTATTTAAAACGACTCCCCTTACTATAATATATCCGGATTCAAGGAATAACAAAAAATCAATAACGTTTTTTTGTACGTAGCCCAACCCTTTGTCATTCCCCTTTGTATCACCTATCATAGGTAAATAGCCATTTGGCAGAGTTATTGCCCTAAGAAAAAATTCTGCATTATCAACGTATTTTTTTCCGAATAAATAGACATCCTCCGCACCTAAAACTTTCAAAAGATTTAGTTGCTTTAGCCTCGCCAGCATCATTTTTTGATAGCCTGGACTATTTTCTTTGTGCACGCCCTCACTAGTAAATGCAAACGCTATTTCATCTTCTAATCGAGCCTTGTTTTTCTCTCTATAAAACTCACAATTTTCTATTAAAAACATTAACGAAACTTTCAAAGCAATCATTGCTTGATCGAATCCATGATTTGTGTGCTTTGAGTAATTCTTGTCTTTTTGCAACCACTCAAGATGAACACTAATTAACGGCTCTAACAAATCAATTTTAGTTTTATTGTTTTTTTCAAACCCAACAGAGTCACAATAAGCTAAGAAATTGGAAATATTTCTTAAACGAAATGCAGAAGCATGATCGTGCCATACAAGTGGGGACTTATCATTGCCATTTGATTTTATACACCAATTTTTAACAGCCTCTAGACAGCACCCCATATACCGAAGCCGCTCATCTTTACTTTGAAGATCAAAACTATTAATGTACCATCCTAGGAATGGTAAAGATTGAAGTTGCCACCACCAATTTCTATCTTTTTTTAAGGAGAACCAGTCGAAATTTTGTACATCTATATATGTATCTGCAAAGTTATTGGAAACAAATATATTAGAATCAAACAACATCTTGATTTTTTCGTAATCTACTTTATTCCGCCCGTTAATAGCTATTTTTATAAATTCTATTGCTTCAGGTAAAATACTAGTCAATATAGAATCCCTGCTCATTTTTATTGAACCTCGCTTAGCATTTTTGTCCACTCAGTAATTACATATTCTGACTGATGAAATTTATCTAATATTTTGGGCAGTTTAGTATTTGATATAACCTTTTTTTTAGCTTCAGAAAGTGACCGAATAATAACTTCTCTACCCCAAAGTTCAGAAGCACCTTCCCACGGCCAGACGATAGGTGTAGCTCCTGTTAGCACCCCTTCACCAACTGCCATGTGAAATGATTCAAACTCTGAGGGAGAAAGTATAAAACCTACCATCGTAAACCAGTCATTAACATTGTCACCTGGGGGGTCAAATATTACGTTATGACGTAGTTTAGGGTTAGTGTTGATTCGTTCAAATATAGCTTTGTAATAAGCTAGCTCATCTGGTCGCTTGAGTAACCAGCTATATTCTAAGGGGTGTTTTCCCTTTATTCTTAATATGTATCGACTATCTTCTTCCAATAAAAGTTCTAGTAAGTCAATAGCCTTATCTAGGCGTTTACTTTTAGGCGCTACACCAATCATTCCAAGGGTATATCGTGCCTCACCAGTTTTTTTCTTCGCTGTAAACTTTTCGTTATCAATATAATTAGGTATTACTGAGGTTTTAGAGCTCGGGAATCCCTTAAATACATTTAGTCCTTTACGTCGAGTATGGTGACTTACGAAACTTATATGCTCTATATTTTTCCAGTTTGCTTCATGCATATATACTGTTCTAGCTTCTTGTGCATGAAAACGAGCAATTAAACGTTGATGCGGTAGCTTATTCAATGAGTACCATTTAAGATTTCCGAGGCACCATTCGCAAAATATCACATCGGCCCACTGAAGGAGCTCACGACTTCTACTTTCGTTATGTTTAGTATGCCCATCCCACTGATCAATGCTGAACTCAAATTCACCCGTCAATTCTAGTTTTTCTTGCAATAATGAGAAAAATTTAAGATCGTGTCCTGCCACTAAAACCTTTATTTTCCTCTTGGGCTTTGGTGCCATGGATATATTGCTCAGCCAGGTTTCAATTTCTACAACGCGCTCTGAAAATGTGTGTTTTTTAGCTAAATTTCTAAGTTTATCGGCTGCATTTTGTGTGAGACCATTATCTACTAATGCTCTTTCCAGTTGGATTTCAAACTCTTTTTGATTATTAGCAAAGAGTGGGTAATCGCTTCCCAACAGGGCTTCATGAAGCGGGTTTCGGTTTACAATGGCAGCGCAACCCGCCCCTCCATACTCTAGAATCTTGGTCGAATACTCTATGGTTTCGTTCATAGCCTCATTACGCCAGGATAGACCGACTCTTGCATTGTCCAATTCAGCTTGTACCCGGGAGCGTGGCATAGCACCGGTAGAAATAAGACCATCGGTTGTTTCAAGTGCTTTTTTCATGCTTTCTGCAAATTTCGGGTGACTGGCATCATCATGAATCTTGTCGCCGATCATTATTAACTCACTTTGCGGCAGCTTTTGGTGAACTCTTATCCAGGATTCAGCCATTTCAAGTGTCATCCAATCTGCCTTGAACTTACCTGCGTATATCGCTTTTTGAGCTCTGTCACTTACTCTAGCGACTTCAGCATTGATGTCAGGAATAACCGGCGAATATATTTTGCATTTTGTCTCTGTTAACTCAGGTACTAAGTTTCTCCATAGCTGTTTAAAACCCTCTGTCTGACAAAGCAAAAACTTGCAACCATTTGCGAGGGAGGCCATTTCTGCTTTTTGTTCGTTTGAGTAATCTTCCTCACGTTGAAGAATGTCTGTTAAATAAAGCCAGCATCGTTTAAATACTAAAGGAACGGACTTAATCTGATGAGCAATTTCTAATCCGCGGACTAAGATAACGTCATAGGGCGCTTGGTTGTCTAAGTTGACGGCAAGCTCACCCATCCTCGAAAGTGAAAGTCTTTGATAATGCTTGCCTTTCCAGTGCGGATGTTTAGAACCATCTATTATAGCGATATTACTTTTATTGAATAACGGTCCAAATAACTCATCCCGCCTGGGTGTGCTTCTTGTGACGAAGTCAACTTCTACAGCCTCTATTTCAGCGAATACTAATGCAATGGTCTGCGCCCAAATTGAAGAACCATCAATATAGTTCAAATCAGGGTTCGCACAAATTAAGACACGTCTTTTCATAACTTACCCCTAATTAAATTTATTGATTGATGACTGCTTGAGTCATATTGGTCACTATCAATAACAAAAACATTATTGCTACCTGAAATTTCTAGTGCATCAGGTTGCAAAATCCTCGAAATAAATATTTCTAATAACCATATCGCAGCATTACAATCTATAGGTTTGTTAAAGGAAAACTCATCATTAAAGGCAGATTTCGCCCAACCGATTGCTGAAGGTTGAAATAAAGTTGCGTTGATTAAGTCACGTAAATAGTGCTCACCATAAATATTTCTGATATCTATACGGCCTGCAAAGGCTATATCATCCGAATACTTTAATTTTTTTAACAACTCAGATTGGTCAATTAATTCGATTTTGCTAGAAATTTTAGTAACTAAGCTATTTAATTTCCCACTGTTAACGACAAAGACTCTAAAATTTTTATAGCTTTGAGATTCTATAAATTTATTTATATGACCGAGCTCGTTTTCTTCCCTAAGATCTACAACTAGTGCAACTTTCGGATCTGTTGGTATTCTGGTATCTAGCTTTAACGAAACGAAAATATCATTCAATCTGTGCGCGTAGGTGTGTTTCGAAAAAACTTCGCGAATGCCCGCTAAACTCCTTCGACGCCATTCTTCGTCATCATTCATCAAGGTATAGAAAGCTTCTTCGGCCTCTTCTGGTGTATTTACAAGCCACACTGAATTAGAATCAAAGAGCGTTTCAATGCCCTTAGCATAAGTACTTACAACAGGCGTTCCACACGCCATAAGTTCAAATACACGTCTTGAAAACATGGTGGGCGAGTCGGTAACGGAATTAACGTTTATAAATATTCTATAGCGATTATATTCCTCACATAACTCTTTGTAGGGAATACTCCCTTTAATACCTTCCTGGTATTCGTCGGGGAAAGGGAAGATGCCGGTTCCATAATTGCGGTCATAAATTTCCAAACCGTATTTATTGGCCGCTTTAAGCAACCATTTCATAGATTCACCTCGTTCAGCATGGCGATTTCCATACCAGCTACCTGCAAAACAGGAAAGGTGCTTTCTTTCTTTCAACGGTGCAGGTTTATGAAGCGAAGGCTGAGCTGCAAAAGGTAAAGCATGAACGCTGCTATTTCCTGTTTTTTCAACGTAGGAAGACTTCATGTTGGCATCGGTGGTGAAAATATGATCTACTAATCGTGCACTACACATGAATTTTTGGTGATGAACAGGGTCTTCCTTATTCCAAAAAAGTGTAGGAATGCCTTTTTCTCTCGCGTATTGACAAATATGCGCGATTTCGTAGCCTGGCTTGTTTGCATAATCCGCAACCCGATATTGCCAGCTACCAAAGTTACCTTTCCAAGCGCTTTCGATAAAGATAAACGCTGGATTGTACTTTTCTGCCAGAGCGTACCAGTTATCAGGTCTGGGTTGAATTAGGTTAACATCGCTTTCAAAACAGCCTGTGGTAAACTCGTCCATAATGCCGATTACTAAAGGCTTATTGTTCGCTTCAGGTTCGGGCCAACCTAGTAAGCTTATTTCAGCAGCCTGACGTGTAGGCGGAATGAAATTTGTTCCTCTACTCTCATCAGCGGCAACGTGAATATTTAACTCCTTAACTAAAACACGCTCATCATGGTTCAGATTAAATCCACAGCAGCCTATAGCTATTTCGAAAATACCTTGGGGAACAACAGCGATGTGGATATCCTTCAATGAACCGTCAGTGCACCCTAAGTATTTGAAGTGAGCATTTAGGTGACCGGATTTCGCCATTTTACCAAAATTTTTATCAACTAACTTTCCTTTTGAATCAAAACTATTTATCAGCAAAACCGCTTTTCGGTTATTTTTATTCGAAATATTAAAATATTCTGTGGCCGCGCGAACAATTATTTTTTGACCTGGGCTAACCTTAACCTTGTACCAAACCGGGTCTTTTTTTGATAACTCAAATTCAACATGCGTTTCAAGAAGATGGACTGATTGTGGTTGCTGGGTTATTTCATTTCGTGGCAGTTTCTTAGTTCTAGCTGTTTTTTTGGTTACTATGCTTCTATTGTTTTTAGGGATTACTTTTAACGCCTTAGCAATGCAATCTACATTATTGCTTAATGAGATTTTATGTGGTTTAGAAGTCTTTTTAAGATGAATATTGGCTATGATATCCGTTAGTTCGTTTAAGTTCTCAGCTGCAAAGCTAAATACACCTTCATACTTGTCTACGTACTCTTGCATCCCCCGCACGTCTGAGACGATTAATTTCTTTCCATAAGCAATAGCTTCAGCCGCTTTCATGGGGGGGACCGTTTCACATACAGGAAGTCGCTTACGGGGTATAACAATGGCCTCTACCAATGAATAGTATTCTCCTACTTTTTCATGTGCTACCCGGCCTACCTGGATCAGCCAGGGAAGCTCTTTGTTTATCTCCTCAGCAAATTTTGATCCGAGAACATTATCAAGTGGCTGGCTGTCTCCTACCAACAGAAGTTTAATTTTCTGGCCTCTATCGATTAGTTTCTGACAAGCCGCTACCAGCGTATCTAATCCTTCATAAGCATTTATGCTACCAATGAACCCGATAACCTTTTCACCTGGTTGTATTCCCAAGCTATTTCTTAGCGCTGTGTTCACCCCTTTCGGCTCTGGTAACTTGCTTACACCGTTTGGCACCAAGTGTACCTTCTGTTTATCTACGCCGCGCTTAGCAAGCTCAGTTCTCATGGTTTCGCTAAGGGTGAAAACTGCATTCGCCTGCTGCGCTACAAAGGTATCCCGCTCAATTTGTCGTTTATAGCTGTTAGTTCTCTCATATTCTGGTTCTCGCGCAATACGAGACATTTCCCAGAACCCCCGCACTTCATTGAAAAACGGTATACCCAACTGTTTTGCGGCGATAAGTGCAGGTAAACCTATTTTGAAGTCACTGGCAGCAATGACGTACTCAGGTCGATACACATAAAATAACTCTTTAAAATATTCGGCCGATTGTTTTAAGTGCGCTTCTGCTTTCGCCGCGATGAAATCTTTGTCATTACCGGAGTGGATATACCTTACACCATCAACAATCTCTTCAACGCCGATGGTCGTGTCTTTATCCAGCTCCCATGGCCGGCCCGGCCGCACCATACAAAGCGTTTCATAACCATGTTCGTTTAGCGCTTTTGCCACGCCTTGAGTGCGTACTGCATAGCCATTACTGGCATAGCTGGCACCATGGCTTACGATGTAGGCGATCCGGTTCTTGATGCTGCGAGTAACCGGTTTTTCTAGCACGCTGGAAAGCTCTTTTGCTAATTTCACTAAAGCGTCTTGTTTAATAGCCATAACTTATACAAATATTCAGAAAGATTGAGGGCGGGATGCGTTGCATTGCGCTGGAAATAAAACCAGCCCTGACGTATGGCAGGGCTGGTTTTATTTATTTAAACAGACCGGCAAAATCAATGGTTTTACTACTGACCGCGTGGGCTTTGAATTCTTTATGGGCGACCAGATATACCAGCAAATCTGCATTATCTGCTTCTTCTTCTGTCACACACTTCAAACACTCATAGTCTTTTATATTCGGCTCCACTGCTACAACGTTACCGAACTCACTGAGTTGCTGGGCGATATAAAGAGCCGGTGATTCGCGTAAGTCGTCTATGTCGGGCTTAAAGGCTAATCCCATACAGGCTATCAAGGGGGCTCTTCCCTGCTCTTTTTCAAACTGCAGAGCGGCGTTTTTAACCTTTTCAACGACCCATTCGGATTTGTAATCGTTGGTACGGCGCGCCTGTTCCACCATTTTTGCTTTACCGTTAGCAGAGTTCACAATAAACCAGGGATCTACAGAAATACAATGACCACCTACACCACAGCCGGGCTGCAATACATTTACTCGTGGGTGGTGATTGGCCAGCTTTATTAGCTCATAAACATCGATGCCCTCGTCATCGCACAACATTGATAATTCATTGGCAAAAGCGATATTTACATCACGAAATGCATTTTCTGTCAGCTTTGCCATTTCCGCTGTTTTGGAGGTGGTTTCCAGCACTTCACCATCAACAAATGTACGGTAGAAATCCGCAGCGGCTTTTGTTGATTTGTCATCAATACCACCAACTACGCGGTCATTTTCGATAAGCTCACGCATGATATGACCAGGCAATACACGCTCTGGAGAATGCGCAACATGAACTTCAGATAAGTCGACACCTGCCGCGGCTAATTCTTCAGCCATCATGACTGTGGTTCCCACCGGCGAGGTAGACTCAAGCAGAACCAAGTTTCCGGGCTTAACATAGGGGGCAATGGCTTTCGTTGCGCTTTTTACATAATCAAGATTAGGCACCGGTGAATTAGTCACCGGATTGAGCTGGTCATGATGAAAAGGCGTGGGTACCGCTACCAGAAAAACGTCCGCTTCAGTAGGCTCGAGGTGAGCAGATAGCATACCGCTGTTGACCGCCGAGTGAACAAAGGTATCCAGTTCAGGCTCTACGATATGGATTTTACCTTGGTTGATTGTGTCAATCGCACTTTTGTTTACATCTACACCATGCACACGAAAACCACGGTTTGCCAGCAATGCTGCGGTTGGTAAGCCGATATAGCCCATACCGATTACACAAACTGTTTTATTAATTTTCACTTAAATTCTCCATCAAAACATTAATGATTCTTTTGCATGCTTTGCCGTCGCCGTAAGGATTATGGGCAAAGCTCATTTCTTTATAGGCAGAATCATCAGTGAGTAGTGTTACCAGATTTTGTGTGATTACATCCACATTGGTTCCGACCAGTTTTACCGTACCCGCATCAACCGCTTCCGGGCGTTCTGTGGTGTCACGCATCACCAGTACCGGCTTACCCAAAGAGGGCGCTTCTTCCTGAATACCCCCGGAGTCGGTAAGTATGATATGGGCTCTGTTCATCAGATAGACAAAGGGAAGATAATCCTGTGGCTCGATAAGCCTTATGTTATCAATGCCTTTCAGTAACCGATTTACCGGCTCCTGAACATTTGGATTCAGGTGGACTGGGTATACAATCTGACAATCGGGAAATTGTTCTGCTGTATTGGCCAGGGCCTGGCAAATACGCTCGAAGCCTCCTCCGAAGCTTTCCCGGCGGTGTCCGGTAACCAGAATGAGTTTACTGTCCGGCTGAATAAAGCTGAATCGTTCTGCCATTTCTGCATTCAGTGCCTCATCACTTTCAAACCTGGCGCTTACCTTTAATAAGGCATCAATAACCGTATTACCAGTGACAGTGATATTAGCCTCTGGCACTGCTTCATTAAGCAGATTCTGGCGAGAGGTATCTGTAGGGGCGAAGTGATAGCTGGTGATGGCGCCGGTAAGCTTCCGATTAGCCTCTTCAGGCCAGGGCGAATAGATATTTCCTGTTCTAAGTCCGGCTTCCACATGGCCTACAGCAATTTGCTGATAGTAGGCGGCCAGGCTTGTGGCAAATGTCGTGGCTGTATCACCGTGTACTAACACTACATCAGGCTGGAACTCAGCCAACACGGGTTTTATCCCCTGTAAAATATTTGAGGTTACATCGGTCAAATCCTGACCTGGCTTCATGATATCCAGGTCATACTCTGGCTTTAAACTAAAAAGCTCAAGTACCTGATCCAACATTTCACGATGTTGAGCTGTTACACATACTCTGGCATCTATACCATCGGTTTTTGCCAACTCGATTGCAAGAGGCGCCATTTTTATTGCTTCCGGGCGCGTTCCAAATACAGTTAATATTTTCATTTCTTTTCGCTATCCATTTTCTCAAAACGTAAGTTTTGCAGTTCGGTATAATATTTTTCAACCAAAGCCTGGGTCTGCGTCAGTTGCGCTTCCAATGCACTTTTTTCAATATCAGCGCTGGTGAATGAGGGGGCTGACATTTGTGCCTTCTCTATTTCACTATATGTTTCAGCCTGACGCTTTTCACACAACCATATACTCGCTTTTACCAGGTGCATTCCGAATTTGACACCCGCATGTTCATAGGCTGCCTGCGCTTCTTCATATTTTCCACTGGCAAATAATCTGTTGGCACGCTTGATATAAGATTCTGAGCTTGTCTTCATAATAATTCCTGGTTACCCGCCGTTTCAGATGTTTGGAGTACTGGCTTGGCCCCTCTAAGAAGCCACGTTTTTACTCCTGGCTGCTGTTACATTATTGCGATATCTTCACTATGGCAGCTCCTCTGCTAGTGTGAATATCCTCGTACTCGGCTCGAATTTCGCGCCGTGCAGCCTCTTCCTTCCAGCCGGCTAATACTCCCTGCTCGCTTTTTCGCTTGCTGTCGTCAAGGAAAAAGGTCAGTGTGTGATTTTTAAAGCAGTCCAATAACAGCGGAAATGCGGCATAGCGCACGTCTGGTTCAGAAGAATCGACATCCGGCCCATCGACAATTACAAGAATATTTAACCCGTTTTCTGAGTATTTTTCGCAGAGCTTGTCCAGCTTCTTCCTGCAATCATAAAATTTACCTGAAGATTTCTCGCCCAGGCGATATTCGGTAGTAGCAAGGGGCGTACAGCAAAGCTCAACGTACTCATCAAGATTATTATCACCTAACAAACTGAACGTTTTATTCAGAATTGCTTCCGATTGCTCGAAAGAAACGAGTCTACGGGCTGAGTGGGCGCTTACCTTGTCGGCCCCAGCAGCCACCAATGTACTAACACCACTGCCGAATTCAATAATCAGGTCGAATTCTTCACTTTGCACAAGTGACGCGAGCTGTAACAGATTGCCCGCGCTCATTGTGTAAGGTGAATGCGGTAACAAGGAATGACTAATTCCAGAAAGCTTCTGTAACTCGATAGCAGAGTGGCAAGTTTCCTCGATCTCCCATGAACATTTGGTCATGTGTTGGCCAAGCGCATTGGCGATTTCTACACTTTCCGACCTTTGTGTTTCCAGTAATGAGGATAGCTTTGCTTCTATTTGAAACAAAGACGTTTGTTCGCTTAATGTGTTTTTGAGCTCCCGGTTTTCTGCTGTCAGTGAGTTCACCCGGGATTCAAGTTCCTGAGCTTGTTTCTTACGGCTTGCAAACCAGGAATATACTTCTTTGTATTTATTGTGTTGTTCGTCAAGCTGGTTTTGTAAATCAATGATCACTGCTTTATCTGCACTATATGTAAATCGCAGCAACGGAATGTCCGGATCATTGTTAACCGTTTCGGTTAAAACAAATGCGAATTGCTCTAGCTTATCTATAAGTTGAGACGCCGGAGCAGCATCTTCATATAAAGGTTTTACCCCAAGACGAAGATAAATCTCACTGAAGCAGTTTAACTGATTTGTCTTTTGTAGCTTTTCGACTACCTCTGCTGCAATGCAGGGCAAATCGATAATGAGCACGTTGCCACGCCCTTCAAGCCTGGCAGCATCTAAGACCTCTTCGACACTGACAACATCAATATCCCGCGCTTCTTTTGTTTCGATACCGGGAAATATGTCGTAAAGGCCGGTGGGTTGTTTTATCGAAGAAAAATCACCAAAGCTTTGCTGAAGTAATGGCTGGTGCTGCCCATCCAGGGTCATTAATTTATTAATAACCTGTAGGTTGTCAAAAGCCTGCCATTTAGCTGTGTTTATGACCTCAGCTCGCGCTTCCACTAGAATAACGTTGTTGAATTGGGCGAAGTCAACCGCAGGCTCGAGCAGTTCACCCGCCCCTAGCCATAATAACTTGTTCATTGCTAATGTTTCCATTTATGAGCGGACGACAGGAGCAGATGAAATCGTGCGACCTTCTTTTCTGCCAAACCTGATGTAATGAATAAGTGGATTAAGATTTTCTTTTGCTACATCAGGATAACGCTTCAAATAGTCTCGTCCGTTGAAGCGCTGGGATGGGTAACGTCCCTCTTCTGCACCATTTGTTAAATAGTGCTCAGCAGGGTCAAGCCCGGCGTCAGCGACATCTGGGTAGCTTTCCAGATACCAGTCTGCATCAAATAAATCACTGGTTTTTAGCAAGTTAAGATCTAATAAATATTCCTGCTTTTTAGAAGATTTGCTACCGAACGACTTGAGAAGCGTATCTACCTTTACAGACAGCTTTGTAAGGCTTGACTGTTTTAGCACACGAGCCTGCGCTAACTCCGTTCTTATCTCATTAGCTGAGGTTTGATGTTCGGTTAGTTTTCTTTTCGCCTGTTTAAGCTCATTTTTTAATGACTTGATCGTTGTCTTTTTATCATTATTCCATTGTTGCAATGAGGTATGTTTGTCATACAGCTTCTCATACGCCTCCAGCACACCTTGTAGTTGCGCAGTAACAACTTGGCTTTCTTCTGAAAGGTGGGATATATCAGTTTCGGTCTGGCTGTACTGATCCAGAATAATGCTGGCATCGATGGCGAATACGCTTTTATCTTCAGGAATTGAAAATGAGGCAACCAATTGTTGGTTGAGCTTAGAAAGCGAAGAAGAGCTTTCTATCATATGCAAAGCTACAACGCGCTCAAGCCTGCTACAATGGTTCTCATCTGAAATACTTTGCAATGATATCAAATTAGCATTGAACTCTTTCTTTAACTGCCCTGTATAGATAGATGAGTCAGCGACCAGCTTTATCTGCTGGCGTTTTTGCGTCTGAACCTTAAGTAAACCTTCAACAGTTTGTTTAATAACGTCAAGCGCATTAGAAGGTTCTGAATAGAGCAATGTTGCTAATTGGCGCTCCATTGAGCTTACAACTACAATAACTTTTGCATTTGGGTATTGATCACAAAAAGATAGTAGTGCTTCCGGGGATACCGGTATACTGACATGAGCAGTATTTTTTCCGGCAGCTTCTTCCAGGGTTTCCACCCAGGCAACCGAAGACTGCTCTTTAAATGACTGCCAGTACTTCGACTCGTCCACTGAACATACTACTAACATTTTCAACTCCACTAATTACGCGTTAGCCCCAGCCAATGCCAGGAGGGGGGGGATCCTATCAGAAAATAGAAGCGACTATAATAACCCTTCGCTGAAGTATAAAGAATGCTAGCTTTAATACCTCAGATGTGAAAAAAGATAAGACGCCAGGCGCAAACCACTACTCCGGTGATTTAGGTTGCAGTACTATAGCTTTGCATAAGGTGTTTTCAAAGCGAGGACATCTGAATAGTGCTAAATTTTATGCGATTTTTAACAACATGAAAAGCGCTCCATATCACTAATATCGGGAACCTATATAACTGATCTGCGGTACTAACTCAGTTCCTGGTAACTCCCTACCCAAAAAATAGAGCCACATTTGCGGCTGGCGCACACTTCATTAAACGCTGTCTGGAAAACTAAAGCAAAGCATGCCTACTTAAATTCCTTAAAATTTTGTACAATTAATTCATTTAGTTATTTGCTTGAGTTGTCAAAATGAAAAAAGTTCTTTTACACATAGGGACAGGGAAAACGGGTAGCAGTTCAATACAAAAAACCTTATCACGCAATCGCGCTGCATTGAAAAGTTTGGGTATCAGTTACCCTAAGTATGGGCATCCCACTAACCACGAAGAGCTTAATATTCCCATAAAAGGCGATAAAGGCCCCCGCGCCATCAGAGAAAGGTTCAAGCGTGAAGAAGAAGATTTTGAGTCATATCGACAACGTTTGCTCGAGGAGTTTCTAGGCCACCTGAATAGTAACTCTGATTCTATCATTTCTGCAGAACACCTTTACACGTTGAACCAGGAACGCATTAACTTCCTCAAGCAGCAATTTGAAAAATGTGGGATAGATCGTGTGAAGGTTATCATTTATTTGCGCGAACCGGTTTCACTTTACAAATCACAACTTCAACAGAAACTTAAAGCCTCATCGCAGACTATCACTCCCGGAAAATGGAAATATCGCTTTTCTGCCGTAGTAGAACGCTGGATGAATAGTTTTGAAGATGTAGAGGTGAGGGAGTTTGATCGGGGTGAACTTTTTAACCAAGATGTGATGGATGACTTTCTTCAGATAAGCGCTCGCTTCTTCGAGCAGCCGACAGTTGCAGGTATCAAAAAAAGTAAATCAACTAATGAATCATATTCTTTAGAACAGATGTATCTTCTCCAACAATTTAGGAAGACCCTATTGTCAGACAAAGAAGATGTCTTTATGCCATCTTCAGGTGCGCTTATGCGCAATTTTAATACGATGGAAAATGAGACTTTGACATCTGCTGTTCTAAAAGATGAAGTTGCAGAGATTATCCGCTACCAAACGACTTCTGAAGTTACCAGCCTTCGTGAATTGCTGGGAAACCAGTTATTCAAAAATTTTGAACCTGTAACAGCAAAACCCAAATATAATTTTGAGAATGTAAGCAGCGTTCTCGACCTTTTCCAAACAACTGAAAATACCGAATACGAAACTCTTCAGTTGGCAATAAGAATAATCGACCGGAATCTGGATTAATATTGTACGAAACAAAAAAACCCGGCCGAAGCCGGGTTTTTTATAAGAATTTGCTTAGTTAAGCTTATTCTTCTGTCGCGTCAGCTTCTTCAGAAACTTCCACTTCAGGGCGGTCTACTAGCTCAACAAACGCCATTGGGGCGCTGTCGCCTGCACGGTAACCGCATTTAAGAATGCGTGTGTAACCGCCTGGGCGGGCCTCATAGCGAGGACCTAAGTCATTGAACAGTTTACCTACCACTTCTTTATCACCAGTGCGTGCAAAGGCCAGACGGCGGTTTGCTACACTGTCTTGCTTAGCAAGTGTGATTAGTGGCTCAATTACGCGACGTAATTCTTTCGCTTTGGGTAACGTCGTTTTGATCACTTCGTGCTTGACCAAGGAGCCGGCCATGTTCTTGAACATGGCTTGACGATGGCTGCTGTTGCGATTCAACTGACGACCACTCTTACGATGGCGCATAGTTTTATCCTTCTCTACAAATCAGTTTGATAAAAACCTGATTAATCTTTGTCAGCGATGCTCTCTGGTGGCCAATTTTCAAGGCGCATGCCCAGAGATAGACCACGAGAGGCTAACACGTCTTTGATTTCAGTTAGCGATTTCTTACCAAGGTTTGGCGTTTTCAGAAGCTCAACCTCAGTACGCTGAACCAGGTCACCAATATACTGGATAGCTTCCGCTTTCAAACAGTTTGCAGAACGTACTGTCAGCTCCAGATCATCTACAGGGCGAAGTAGAATCGGATCGAACTCCGGCTTCTCTTCTTTCTGTACAGGCTCTGATACATCACGCAGGTCAACAAAGGCATCCAGTTGTTCAGCCAGGATAGTGGCAGAACGGCGGATCGCTTCTTCAGGATCCAGGGTACCGTTGGTTTCCATGTCAATGATTAGCTTGTCTAAGTCTGTGCGTTGTTCAACACGGGCAGACTCTACAGTGTATGCAATACGTTCAACTGGGCTGAATGAAGCATCGACTAACAAACGACCAATTGGACGATCATCATCTTCTGAGGAGCGACGGGTAGAAGCCGGAACATAACCACGGCCCATTTCTACTTTGATGCGCATGCTGATTTCAGCTTCGCCAGTCAAGGTACAAATGACGTGATCAGGATTCGTAATTTCTACATCACCATCATGCTGAATATCACCAGCAACAACAGGGCCAGCGCCAGACTTCACTATGGTCAGCGTAGCTTCGTCTTTACCTTCAAGACGAACCGCTAAACCCTTCAGATTTAGCAGGATTTCGATAACGTCTTCTTGAACACCTTCTTTGGTGCTGTACTCGTGTAAAACGCCATCGATTTCTACCTCGGTAACCGCGCACCCTGGCATGGATGACAACAGGATACGACGCAGGGCGTTACCCAGAGTGTGGCCAAAGCCGCGCTCCAGCGGTTCCAAAGTTACTTTGGCACGAGTAGATGAAACGTTTTCGATCTCAACTAATCTCGGTTTAAGGAATTCAGTCACAGAACCCACAATGCTTCCTCTTTAGTTAGCTTTACTTAGAGTAAAGTTCGACGATCAACTGTTCGTTAATTTCGGCAGACAGGTCAGTTCTTTCAGGAACGCGTTTAAA